>OJFG01000017.1_pt1 | contig 142803 bp, 123 predicted proteins | sample 1594071 | NCBI WGS metagenome assembly OJFG01 (sample SAMN05416818, study PRJEB24817) | seawater metagenome | isolation source: Sea water | place: Canada:Atlantic | collected 2013-07 | reverse complement strand
TTTCTAGTTCTTGTAAGCTTTCTTCAAAAAGTTGTGCAAAATTTTCAGTCATAAGTCTCAGATAACTTTTAAGTTGATATCCACGCTTCTAATCCGGATAACGCGGGGTTATTAAAAAAATCGCCGCCACTTCCTGTTGCAGCTCTGCTCTGAACGTATTTTGCCCCACGCGATTAACGTCGTGAGGAAATAATATCCATCGCTTTTTCAAAGACTTGGTCTATATCCAAGTCTGTCGAATCTATAATTACAGCATCTTCTGCCGGTACCAAAGGTGCAACCGTGCGCTGTGTATCGCGCTCGTCTCTCGCCTTGATATCGGTTAAAAGGCGCGCAATATTAACATCCATGCCCTTTGCTTTCAACTGGCTATAGCGTCGCTCTGCGCGCGCTTCAGCGCTTGCTGTAAGAAATATCTTTACCTGTGCATCAGGGAACACCACTGTGCCCATATCGCGACCGTCAGCAACGAGCCCTGGCGACTGCTGAAAAGCGCGCTGCCTGCGCAATAACGCTTCGCGCACTCTTGGTAGTGCAGCAATCTTTGACGCTACAGCGCCCACTTCTTCAGTGCGGATGTCGTCAGTAACATCTTCGCCTTCCAAAATAATGCGGGTCGCATCTTGGCTCGTCTCGAAACTAACGTCGAGCCCTGTTGCAAGGGGAACAACACATTCTTCATCATCACACGGGAGGTCGTGGTGAAGTGCAGCAACGGCTAGAACGCGATAAATTGCGCCGCTATCTAGAAAATGCCACTCTAACTTTTTGGCTAATAAGCTACTTAGTGTACCTTTACCAGCACCACTTGGGCCGTCGACCGTGACTACGGGTGTGGAATGCATACCTGCTCCATATTTTTAAAATTGCTAAAAATCGCGCGTAATTATACGCTTTAACACGAGATTAGCAATGGCGTCAGTACATGCACGCCGCACAGTTAATCGCTAACGTTGATATGTATCACGTTATTGATGTTGTGAAATCGCTCTAGGTAGCTCTAGGAACTAGCTGATTACTGGCCTTAGCGTCTACGATTTTTCAGAGAAAAGCCTTTTAAACCGAGTAAAGTAGTCTGGGAACGTCTTACGGGTGCACCCCGGATCGTTAATGGTTACCGGCGTATCACTTAATGCGACAAGGGAAAAGCACATGGCAATTCTGTGATCGTTGTACGTGTCTATTTCTACATGTTTCAAACTATCAGTGGGCCATACTTTTATGTAATCGTGCCCTTCTTCTACCTCAGCACCTACTTTCTTTAGTTCGGTGGCCATTGCGTGAAGCCTGTCGGTTTCTTTAACTCGCCAGTTATAAATATTTGTCATGGTAGTTGGACCCTCAGCAAAAAGTGCCGTGGTTGCAATCGTCATGGCAGCATCGGGAATATGATTCATATCCATCGATATACCTTTTAAAGGTGCCCCCGTGACTTCCACGTATTCATCATGCCAAGTAACAGTCGCCCCCATAGCCTCGAGAACATCTGCAAAGCGGATATCACCTTGAATGCTATTTTGGCCAATACCGGTTACGCGTACCGTGCCGCCTTTAATAGCACCGGCTGCAAGAAAGTAAGAAGCAGATGACGCATCGCCCTCAACCATAAACTTACCTGGAGACATGTATTTTGCGTCACCCGATATTGTAAACGTTTGATAGTTGTCGTTACTCACATGCACGCCAAACTTAGCCATAGTGTCCAAGGTAATATCGATGTATGGCTTAGAAACCAGCTCGCCTTTAATTCGGATAATAACATCGTCGCTAAATAAAGGAGCAGCCATCAATAGCGCAGTTAGAAACTGACTAGACACACTGCCATCCACCGACATTTCACCGCCGGCTAATGTTTTACCCTTGATATGAAGCGGCGGAAAGCCGTCGTTCTTTAGATAAGTAATATCGGCACCGGCTTCTCGTAACCCATCGACTAAGTCCGCGATGGGTCGCTCTTCCATACGAGGCTCACCGGTAAGGATTGTATTTACTTTACTGACTGCTAATGCAGCACACAAAGGGCGCATTGCCGTTCCTGCATTACCTAAAAATAACTCTTGGGACGCCGCTACATCAAAAGCACCGCCATTACCCGTTACTACACATTGGGTTTTATCTTCACTTAACGTGTAGCTCACGCCAAGTTGAGTCAACGCCGTAAGCATGTGAGAAATATCATCACTATCAAGCAGGTTGGTCAGTTCAGTGTCACCCTCTGCTAGCGCCGCAAGGAGCAGAGCCCTATTTGACAGGCTTTTCGAACCAGGTACATTGACCTCTCCCGATACTTTTGCAATCGGTTCTAATGTTAACTGTTCCATCTTCTTGTCTATTCCTTTCTTATCCATTCACTCGTTCGAATTCACGCATAAACTCTACAAGGGCTAACACGCCTTCAACAGACATAGCGTTGTAAATACTCGCGCGCATACCGCCAACAGAACGATGACCTTTAAGCGCTAGCAACCCTGCTTCTTGAGACTGCTTTAAAAACAACTCGTTTAAGTCAGTATTTGCAAGATGAAACGGCACGTTCATTTTTGAGCGATTGTGTGGGTGCACTTTACTTGAATAGAAATCAGAACTATCAATAGCTGAATATAGTAACGAGGCTTTTTCGGCATTGCGTTTCGCCATTGCATCTACGCCGCCCATGTCTTTCAACCACTCAAATACCAACCCCGCTAAATACCATGAGAAGGTTGGCGGCGTGTTATACATAGAGTCAGCTTTAGCTGCTAGACCATAATCGAAGATAGAAGGTGTTTCTTTACGGGCATAACCCACTAAGTCTTCACGAACAATAACCACTGACAAACCACTAGGGCCAATGTTCTTTTGCGCTCCAGCATAAATAATACCGTGCTTAGCCACATCTAGCGGTTGCGACAATATTGTTGAAGACATGTCTGACACTAAGGGCACATCGCCTGATTCAGGTAGCCAATCAAAAGCAATACCATCGACAGTTTCATTCGGGCAAAAGTGATAATACGCCGCAGATTGGTCAATATTGGCAAGTGAAGGCTGAGGAACAAAGTGCATTCCATCTTTATCCGTTACTTCGCCAATAACCACTGCGTTGTTATACTTGTTTGCCTCTGCTACGGCTCCCTTAGACCAAGAACCACTGACAAGGTGAAGACTGGTATCCTCACTCTTAGAAATATTCAGAGGCACTGCAGCAAACTGACCACGACCACCACCATGGGTGAACAGAACGTGATAGTTTGAAGGAATAGATAAAAGGTCGCGCAGATCCTGCTCGGCCTTTGCGGCTATCTCAATAAAGTCTTTGCCTCGATGACTGACTTCCATGACAGAGCATTGTAAGTCACGCCAGTTTGTAAATTCGCCTTGGGCTTTTTGCATCACTTCCTTAGGAAGCATTGCTGGGCCAGCACTAAAGTTAAATACCTCATTCATCGCGTTTTTCAACACCTGTATACTAGTTGCCAATTGGGATGCCAATTAGAACGCCAATTGGCAAACAAGCGGCATAAGCCGCTTGTTTGTAAGAACGATGATAATGCATACCAGCTACAGAGAATTGTCTGTAAACGGTAACTAGTTACTTTTTAAGTAACTTGCACTACCCCTAGTCTTCTGTCGTTGAGCTGTCGTCGTCTTGTGCGACGTTTTCTTCTTGCTCAGGTAACGCTTCAGGAGTAATAGGATTACCTTCTTCATCAAGCTCAGGTAACTCTACAACTTCTTCAATACGTTGTAAGCCAACCACATGTTCACCTTCCACAGTACGCATCAAGCGAACACCTTGAGTGTTACGTCCCACTACTGAGACTTCGCTTACTCGTGTACGTACCAATGTACCTTGATCACTGATCAACATCATTTCGTTGGTTTCGTCTACTTGCACGGCACCAACAACTTTTCCGTTACGGTCTGAAACCTTTATAGAAACAACCCCCTGGGTTGCTCGGCTCTTCGCTGGATAATCTTCTAGCGGCGTACGCTTACCGAAACCATTTACGGTGGCCGTTAGTATAGGACCATCGCCTTTTGGAACAATAAGTGAGACCACTTTCTGATCATCTTGCAAACGGATTCCACGAACACCGGTTGCTGTTCTACCCATTGGACGAAGTGCAAGAAGCTCTTCCCCTGTTTCAGGATCGCGTTTCACTTCACCTGTTTCGCTATCGCGAAGCTTTTCGTTAAAGCGAACCACTTTACCAGCGTCAGAGAACAACATAATGTCGTCATCACCGTGGGTAATATCAACACCAATCAGTTCGTCGCCTTCGTTGAGGTTAACAGCAATAATACCGTTTGCACGAGGGCGAGAATAAAGGCTTAAGTCAGTCTTCTTCACCGTACCGTTCGCCGTTGCCATCAGGACATACTTGCCTTCAACAAACTCTTTAATAGGTAGGATTGCAGTAATACGTTCGTTTTCTTCCAACGGTAAAATATTGACTATTGGACGGCCACGGGCATTACGACTGGCAAACGGCAGTTGATACACCTTCAACCAGTACAGTCTTCCGCGTGTTGAGAAACAAAGAATATGGTCGTGGGTATTTGCCACAAGCAGTTTTTCAATAATGTCTTCGTCTTTCATCTTTGTCGCTGATTTACCACGGCCGCCACGTCGTTGCGCCTCGTAATCTGTCAGCTTCTGGTATTTCACGTAGCCTTCGCGAGAAAGGGTTACAACCACTTCTTCTCTCTCGATCAGGTCTTCAATATCAATGTCGTGGCTTGCAGCTGTGATTTCTGTACGGCGTTCGTCACCGTATTCTTCACGTACTTTTTCAAGTTCTTCTTGAATAACTTCCATCAAACGCTCTGGGCTATTTAATATGTGAAGTAATTCAGCAATGATCTCTAGTAGCTGCTTGTATTCTTCTAAAATCTTTTCGTGTTCAAGGCCTGTCAGCTTGTGCAAGCGAAGGTCAAGAATAGCTTGTGCCTGCTGCTCGGTAAGGAAATATTTTCCTTCGCGAATACCAAACTCTGGCATTAGCCAATCTGGTCGCGCAGCGTCGTCGCCAGCACGTTCTAGCATCTGCGACACGTCGCCTAGCTGCCAGCCTTGTGCAACCAATCCTTTTTTCGCGTCAGCTGGGCTGTTCGATGCCTTAATCAACTCAATAATTGGGTCGATGTTGGCAAGCGCAATAGCTAGGCCTTCAAGGATGTGAGCACGATCTCGTGCTTTGCGCAATTCAAACACCGTACGACGTGTAACCACTTCTCTGCGGTGAAGAATAAATGCTTCTAGCGTTTCTTTAAGGTTAAATATCTTAGGCTGAGTATTGTCCAACGCTACCATATTTATACCAAATACAGTTTGTAACTGCGTATTGGCATATAGGTGGTTTAACAATACTTCAGCTGATTCGTTGCGTTTAACCTCGATAACAATGCGCATACCGTCTTTATCAGACTCATCACGCAGTGCTGAAATACCTTCAATACGCTTTTCTTTAACTAACTCGGCCATCTTTTCGATAAGGCGAGCTTTGTTAACTTGATAGGGTATTTCGTTTACGATAATTGTTTCTTTACCGTTACTGTCAGTTTCAATGTCAGCTTTTGCACGCAGGTATATTTTACCGCGGCCAGTGCGGTAAGCGTCTTCAATTCCCTTGCGGCCGCTGATGGTTGCAGCGGTTGGGAAATCGGGACCCGGTATATGAGTCATCAATTCGTCGATAGACAAATCGGGATTTTCGATAAGCGCAACACAGCCGTTGATAACTTCAGTTAAGTTATGCGGCGGAATATTAGTGGCCATACCCACGGCAATACCCGACGAACCATTAACGAGAAGGTTAGGCACTTTCGTTGGTAACACTTCAGGAATAAATTCAGTGCCGTCGTAGTTTGGAACAAAGTTAACGGTTTCTTTATCTAGGTCAGCTAACAACTCGTGGGCAATTTTTGCCATGCGCACTTCGGTGTAACGCATTGCGGCCGCAGAATCGCCATCGACAGAACCAAAGTTACCTTGTCCGTCTACCAGCATATATCGCAATGAAAAAGGCTGCGCCATACGAACGATAGTGTCGTACACGGCGGAATCACCATGTGGGTGATATTTACCAATTACATCGCCTACCACACGGGCAGATTTTTTATATGGCTTGTTGAAGTCGTTTTTTAGTTCGTTCATCGCGAACAGCACTCGGCGGTGAACTGGCTTCAAGCCATCTCTTACATCAGGCAATGCTCGCCCGACAATAACGCTCATCGCGTAATCGAGGTAGGAGTTTTTTAACTCTTCCTCAATATTAACGGGGAGAATTTCTTTAGCGTTATCAGACATAAACTGCTTAATCCCTTTTTCTTGATTTGTTCTGCGTTATCCGTTTTGACCTGCTTTTAAGTAATCTCAAAGCAATGCCATGGTGCGCACTATTGTTATTATGTGGGTTCATAATCGTCTCACGAGTGTACCACTTGATGACAGATTTATGTAGCGCTTAATTACGCTTATTGGAGCAATATAAGGTAAGCGTTTATTTTTCGTGCAGACGGCAGTTTTAGACCCTGTATAATGGATAAAAATAGGGGAAAATGTAACTCCTACTCGGTATTTTGCGTTATGTTATTTATACGCCATTGAAGGATTCACCTGTCTATGACAAATAAAGCTGTAACAAATGTAGACCCACAAGAAATTGATAAATTTTCTCAACTCGCCTCTAGGTGGTGGGACCCTGAGGGAGAGTTTAAGCCCCTTCACCTCATAAACCCTCTTCGTCTGGACTTTATCAATCAAAATGCACAAGGCCTCTTTGGTAAAACCGTGATCGACATAGGTTGCGGTGGTGGAATACTGGCTGAGTCAATGGCCAAAGCCGGTGCTGCAGTCACTGGCTTGGACATGGCCCAAGCTTCTCTAGAAGTGGCAAAGCTTCACGGTCTGGAATCAGGCGCCAAAGTTGACTACGTTTGCTCAACTGCTGAGGACTTTGCCGCTGATAACGCTGGCAAGTTTGATGTAGTCACCTGCATGGAGATGCTTGAACACGTTCCCGATCCTGCCTCGGTAGTTTCTGCATGCGCTGCGCTAGCTAAGCCTGGAGGGCATGTGTTCTTTTCTACGCTTAATCGAAATATTAAGTCATATTTGATGGGGATCGTTGGTGCTGAATATGTCCTTAAATTGGTCCCTAAAGGTACTCACGATCACAGCAAGTTCTTGAAGCCTTCTGAACTTATGTCGATGACTGACAATGCGGGTTTACTTCCCCGAGACATGACAGGCCTTCATATGGATCCGGTCACACAAGGGTTTTATCTTTCTGCTGATAATGTGGATGTTAATTACCTACTATATACAGTAGTACCAGATTAAGTTAACACTATATGTAGGGGCATGATGATATTTCATACACCATATATCGTGTTTTTATAAAAAAGCGTTTTTAATATTAAATTAATTTAGCGTTCGATCATTTTTCTCAAAAGTGCTTGCATTTGGTTTGATTAACGCTTGTAGAACGCTAAAAAGTTAGTCTCCACTAACGTAAAAACTATGCCAGATTGAGCGATGGAAATACCACCAGATATTGGGTTGCATTACAGTGAAAACCTCACTATCTTGTGTTCTGTCCGCAGCGCGATCCGGCAGTAATTTTTCAGGATCAAAGCTCAGACGTCGCGCAAAAAGTTTTACGTGACGCTTTCACTGGACACAACAAAAGCAGAAAATTTCTAAGCAGTCTCTACTCGTGTATTTCAGTTCAGACGGCTTTAGTGTGTTTAATGATGTTGGTATAAGTGCAAAAACAACATCACTCTAGCAGCGTTTAATGCTGTGTGCAGACACGCTAAAAGTGACAACGAAACACCTTAGAAACACGACACGAATTAAAACTAAAATGGGTGTTAAACCCACGCTTTATGCGCTAACAGAAAAACGGCCAAGTAACATGAATGATAATTTGTTTGTCACCAAACGAAATGGTGAAAAAGAGTCTATTGATTTAGAAAAAATCCATAAAGTAGTAACGTGGGCGGCAAAAGGACTTAGCAACGTTTCTGTTTCGCAAGTTGAAATTAAAGCGCAAATACAGTTCTTTGACGGCATTAATACCAGCGAGATCCACGAAACATTAATCAAGTCGGCGGCAGATCTCATTTCTACCGATGCGCCTGATTATCAATATCTTGCTGCACGTCTAGCTATCTTCCATTTACGCAAAAAAGCCTACGGACAGTTTGAGCCGCCAGCGCTTATCGACCAAGTTAAGCAAATGGTTGAAATGGGCAAATACGATAGCCACCTACTTGAAGACTACTCTGCTGAAGAGTTCGCCGAAATGGAAACGTATATCGACCATTGGCGCGACATGAACTTCAGCTACGCCGCGGTTAAACAGCTCGAGGGGAAATACCTTGTCCAAAACCGTGTTACGGGTGAAATCTACGAAAGCGCACAGTTTCTTTATATCTTAGTTGCCGCCTGTTTATTCGCGAATTATGACAAAGCGACTCGTATGGATTACATCCGACGCTTCTACGATGCTGCATCTACGTTTAAACTTTCATTACCGACGCCAATTATGTCTGGTGTTAGGACCCCTACTCGTCAGTTCAGTTCATGCGTTCTCATTGAAGCAGGTGATAGCCTAGATTCAATCAATGCAACCGCAAGCGCAATTGTTAAGTACGTGAGCCAACGTGCCGGTATTGGAGTGAACGCTGGGCGTATTCGTGCACTAGGTAGCCCAATTCGCGGTGGTGAAGCATTCCACACTGGATGCATTCCTTTCTACAAGTACTTTCAAACGGCAGTTAAAAGCTGTTCGCAAGGCGGTGTTCGCGGCGGTGCAGCAACTTTGTTCTACCCACTATGGCACATGGAAGTTGAATCGCTTTTAGTACTTAAAAACAATCGTGGTGTTGAAGAAAACCGCGTTCGCCACCTCGACTACGGTGTGCAGTTTAACAAGCTTATGTATCAGCGCATGATGAAAGATGGCTACATTTCATTGTTCAGCCCTTCTGATGTGCCTGGTTTGTATGATGCCTTCTTCGCCGATCAAGATAAGTTTGAAGAGCTGTACGTTAAATACGAAAATGACGACAGCATTCGCAAGAAACAAATCAAAGCCATGGAATTGTTCAGCTTGTTTATGCAAGAGCGAGCAAGCACAGGCCGTATTTATCTTCAAAATGTGGACCACTGTAATACTCACAGCCCATTCAACCCTGAAGTAGCGCCGGTACGTCAAAGTAACCTATGTCTTGAAATAGCGCTTCCAACTAAGCCGCTTCAGCACGTTAATGATGAAGAAGGTGAGATTGCGTTATGTACACTGTCTGCATTTAATCTAGGGGCTATTAAGTCATTAGACGAATTTGAAGAGCTAGCAGATTTAGCAGTTCGTGCACTCGACAACTTATTAGACTACCAAGACTATCCAGTGCCAGCAGCGTTTAACGCCACTATGGGTCGCAGGACCCTGGGTGTTGGTGTAATTAACTTTGCCTATTACTTGGCGAAGAATAACGTTAAATACTCTGACGGCAGTGCGAACGGTCTTGTTCACCGCACGTTCGAAGCAATGCAGTACTACCTGCTTAAAGCATCGAACAATCTCGCTAAAGAAAAAGGCGCCTGTCCGAAGTTTAATGAGACAACCTACTCGCAAGGTATAATGCCTATTGACAGTTACAAGCGTGACTTAGACAAGGTATGCAATGAGCCGCTGCAATACGACTGGGACGCATTGCGTGAAGATGTAAAAACACACGGATTGCGCAACTCGACACTGTCGGCCTTGATGCCGTCAGAAACATCGTCACAAATCTCAAATGCGACCAATGGTATTGAGCCACCTCGTGGATTTATCAGTATCAAGTCCAGTAAAGACGGTGTTTTAAAGCAAGTTGTTCCAGAGTATGAGACTCTGAGAAATCAATACGAATTATTATGGGATATTCCATCTAACGATGGCTATCTTCAATTAGTTGGTATTATGCAGAAGTTTATCGACCAGACAATTTCTGCGAATACAAACTACGACCCAAGCCGTTTTGATGGTAACAAGGTTCCAATGAAGCTATTGCTTAAAGACCTGTTAACAACATACAAGCTTGGCGTGAAAACATTGTATTATCATAATACCCGCGACGGCGCGTCAGACACTTCAGCACTAGATGCAAAAGCTAGTGAGCCACTTCCTCGTCAAGAAGAAGTTGTAATAGAAGAAGATGATGATTGTGCCGGCGGTGCGTGCAAAATCTAAGCATTTAGATACTGCACGCGCCCTTGCGGTGCGCCGCAAGGTAATAGATAGCAGCAAGAACACAAATAAAAATATGCGTTTATCATTAAGTTTTTAGTTAGGTCATCATGAAATACACTACGTTTAATCAACAAAGTACAAATCCGTTGCTAGAGCCAATGTTTTTCGGCAACCCCGTAAACGTTGCACGCTACGACCAGCAGAAGCATGCCATTTTCGAAAAGCTTATTGAAAAACAGATAAGTTTTTTTTGGCGCCCTGAAGAAGTTGATGTCACTCGAGATCGCGTTGATTTTCAAAAATTAACCGAGCCAGAGAAGCACATTTTTATTTCTAACCTTAAGTACCAAACATTACTTGATTCGGTACAAGGCAGAAGCCCTAACATTGCGTTCTTGCCAATCATTTCACTGCCTGAATTAGAAACCTGGGTAGAGACGTGGTCTTTTTACGAGACTATTCACTCGCGCTCTTACACACACATATTGCGTAATTTGTTTTCTGATCCAAGTGAAATCTTTAACGACATCGTGGTAAACGATGAAATAAAGCGCCGTGCCGCTGATATTTCTAAATACTACGACGATTTGATTTTTGCGACCCAGCTTTGGCAAACCCAAGGTGAAGGCGTGCATACGGTTGACGGTGTTGCTCACACTATCAATATGTACGAGCTTAAGAAAAAACTATACCTTTGCATGAACTCAGTGAATGCCCTTGAAGCAATTCGTTTTTATGTATCTTTTGCATGTACGTTCGCATTTGCTGAACGCAAGCTGATGGAAGGTAATTCAAAAATTATCCGTCTTATTGCTCGCGACGAGAACCTTCACTTGTCTTCAACGCAACATGTATTAAATCTGTGGGCGAAGGGTAAAGACGACCCTGAAATGGCGCAAATTGCAGAAGAATGTAAAGACGAAGCTCGTGCTATCTTTATGAACGCCGTTGAGCAAGAAAAAGAATGGGCAGATTACTTATTCCAGAACGGTTCTATGATTGGCCTGAATAAGGAAATATTGTGTTCTTATGTTGAGTACATTGCTAATCAGCGTATGACTGCCATTGGTTTCGACGCACCGTTTGACGTTAGCAGTAATCCTCTGCCTTGGATGAATAACTATCTTAATTCAGACAACGTACAGGTAGCTCCTCAAGAGTCTGAGATTAGCTCTTACCTTGTTGGTCAAATCGACTCAGCGGTAAGTGAAGAAGACTTTGCTGACTTTGAACTGTAATTACGCAGTTTAATGAATAGCAGTAACAAGATGCTCCGCATCGACATTGTTGATGTGGGGCAAATTAGCGCCCCTACCGATAAAACCCTATTAAGCGCTATTGAAGCCGCTGGTATCAATATTCACTATCATTGCAGAGAAGGCTTTTGTGGAGCGTGTAGAACCAAGCTTCTTGAAGGTGAAGTGGAATACACTACCGACCCTCTTGCCTTTATTGACGACGACGAGATACTACCTTGCTGTTGTGTAGCAAAAAAGCCTTTGAAAATTAAGGTCCCGCTGTAATATCCCAAGGACAGCAGAAAACTCATTCCAAAAACTAATTTGCACATTTACACGTAGTTCAGCATGGCTGATATGTAGCCTAGGCGATTTAAACTGCTGCAAGTTGGTTTAAGGACGAGAATGCCATAGTGTATTAAGTTGCTTGATAACTTTGTATAGAAATCCAATTTGCGGTGGAGATTTTATCAACAGCCGATACCCTTGGCACGGAAGTGTCTCAATTTCCCATTCTTGTGCTTCACACAAAGCACTGATTTTCCGCCTTAATCGACAGACAAGATGATTTATGGCGTCGTCGCTTACGTAACGATGGCCCCATACAATACTGCGAAGTTCATCTCTTGGTACACCTTTAGACTCAGCCTCAATTAAACTTGTCAGTAGCCGAGAGCATGCTGGTGATAAAGAAACATATTGCCCATCCGAGCGGACTAACCTTCGTGTCTCCGGCTCGTACATCAGGGTTTTGGCAACGGTTCTCATGGTTTACCCCGATATCTTTAAGACTTTAGTATACCACATAGATGATAAAGCCATGGTTTATCCATGATTAAACAATGACGTTCTCGTTTAAGCTAATGAATTTCTTTCGTTTATTTTTATCATGAACTCGACACTCGAGTGTCATGGTTAAACATGATTCAGCATCTATTCTGACATTAGCTGCAATGCGGTTAGCAGCCTTTTACCCCATAACTTCATTCTATGTGAAAAGGAATATGCAACATGAAAAACTCCACGATTTACATGGTAGGTGCCCTACTATCTACTGGCTTTTTGTTCTCAAGTGCAGCCTCTGCTTATACCGAAGAGAGATTGATCTCGATATGTAGAAACGCTGCAACTGACGACGGTCATGGATTGCGAAGAGATGTAAAGAAAATGATGGTTGGAACGAAAATTGTGAGTAAAACCTACAGCGCTATTGCGAATGGGTTAATTTGCAATGGATTAAGCGTGGTCGATTTTGCTGAAAAATACGGTGCAGTTGGCACATTATCTGTATTGAAAAGGCATCACCGCCCCACTCGCCGTGGTGTAGTAGAAATTAGAGATACCATTGCCAGTGTGAATACAGCACCGCCTAAAGAGATACGTGTCGCGTTTGAATCAGCGAAGTAATATCTCCACACGAAGAAAAACGAGTGACATAAAACAAAGCCCGCTGCTTGCTCCATGTAACAGTAACGCAGTTGTTACAGGAGATATGCACAGCGGGTTTTATTGTTAACGTCATAGAACTCTCCTCATTTATAACCCACTATCAGAAATAGAAAATTGACTTGTGCCCCACCCGTTTTAGTATCGATATTCCTTGGTGTGTACGATTGAATTTGATGTTAAGTTTTGCCGAATTAGCTATCCCATATTAACGTGCATGCCCCAAACAACTTGAAAGGAGCTTCAATGTCTAAGACTACCCTGTTTTCATCGTTCAATAATAAAAGCTTATCGCTAGACAATCGTATTGTAATGGCACCAATGACGAGACAGTTCTCACCCGATGGCATACCAACAAGCGATGTTGCTGGATATTATCGTCGACGTGCCGAGGGCGGAACCGGACTCATTATTACTGAAGGCACAACCGTAAACGATAAAGTAGCTACCATGGGCGCAACAATCCCACGTTTTCACGGCGAAGATGCCCTTGAAGGCTGGAAACAAGTCGTAGATGAAGTTCACAATGCTGGCGGCAAAATAATGCCACAAATATGGCATGTAGGTATGGCTCGTGTTGCTGAAAATGCGCCTTTCCCCGAGCTCCCAAGTGCCGGGCCTTCTGGTTTGTTTAAACCGGGTAAGCAAGGTGCAGAACCGATGACCGTAGCGCATATTGAATCTGTGATTAACGCGTTCGCTGAAGCTGCAGCTGACGCTCAACGAATAGGTATGGACGGTGTCGAAATTCATGGGGCTCATGGATATTTGGTTGATCAGTTTTTCTGGGAAGGCACTAATCAACGTACCGATAGTTGGGGTGGCAGCATGGAAAATCGAGGCCGTTTTGCCGTTGAGATTATCAAAGCTATTCGCGCTGCAACTTCAAAAGACTTCCCTATTGTGCTGCGATACTCTCAATGGAAACAGCAGGACTACACCGCGCGACTTGCACATTCACCTCAAGAACTAGAGCAGTTTTTACAGCCACTTAGCGAAGCTGGTGTTGATATATTTCATTGTTCTCAGCGCCGGTATTGGGAGAATGAGTTTGACGGCAGTGAATTAAATTTAGCTGGGTGGACTAAGAAAATTACTGGAAAACCAACAATCACTGTGGGCTCAGTAGGCTTAAATGACGATTTCTTCGGTGCATTTAAAGGGCAAGATTCAAGCACTCGTTCAGTGGATGATTTATTAGAGCGCCTAGATGTAGGGGAATTTGATCTAGTGGCTGTTGGTAGAGCCTTGCTTCAAGACCCAAGTTGGGCGAACAAAATTAAAGAAGGCCGCACAGACGAGTTAATGCAGTATTCAGGAAAATCGCTTGGCTCTCTATCATAACGATAGGCATAACGACAGACATAACGACAGGCGTAATGACAGACATAAGGACAATCGATTTTCCAAATCCAAATCACGTTCGGTAGCCCAAGTGTAACCAAAAAGAAAACGCTGGGAAGTTCAGGGAAATTTTACTGAAACAGCTCAAATGGTAGTGGCCAAATTGACTTGACCACTACCATGACTCGACTTGCGTACACTTCGCTATAGTCGGCAAAGCTTCCGTTTTCACCTAAGCTGGGGTCGTAAACCGGTACATCTCTAACCCACGCCGCTTTAAACCCCAGCTTGTCGGCTAGCTGAATACGGCTGTGGTGCTCGGTCATATCAGGTATGCCAAACGGCATACCCTTTGTAGCGTCAAAATGCGTCCAGTCGTTATCTAGCGGAAGCTCCACACCGACAGAAAATTCATGCTGTGCAAGCTTATCAAAGGTATTTGTTGTCATGGTGAACTCCTATGAACTCGTTGCATTGCCTGTAGTATTAAGTGCACGCTTGTCTAAATGGCCGCTATAATGAGTAACAACTAGGGCCGCGACAGATATAAGTGCCCCAATCCATGCGGTATCTGATAACTTCATGCCGTCTACAATGCCACCGCCTATAATTGAGCCCAGAGCAATACCAATATTAAATGCCGCTATGTTTAACCCAGAGGCAACATCAACTGCATTGGGCGTAAACTTCTCTGCTAATTGAACGACATATACCTGAAGACCTGGGACATTTCCAAAAGCAAAGGCGCCCCACACCAATACGGTGATCACTGCAGCAACTTTACTGCCCATAGTGAACGTCAGCGCAAACAAAATTACCGCAAGGGCTGAAAAGATAATCGTTAGCGCCTGAATTGGGCCTTTTTTGTCGGCAAGTTTCCCGCCATAAATATTACCGACCGCAACTGACGCACCATAAACCAACATGATTAAGCTAATAGCTGAAGGAGCAAAACCCGCCTCTTCTTGCAATATTGGTGCAAGATAAGTAAATGCTGTAAACGTACCGCCATAGCCTAATATCGTCATTAGATACACTAATACCAGTCGAGGCTGAACCAACACCTTCATTTGCTCACCTAAAGTAGCGGGCTTACTTTGCTTTAAGTTATTCGGTACCAGAAACGCACTGCCAATAAGCGCAAGCGTGCCAAGAGCGGAAACTACAAGAAAGGTGGCTCTCCACCCAAAGTTTTGGCCAATCCAGGTACCCAAAGGCACGCCTGTGACCAACGCTACCGTTAAGCCAGTGAACATAATGGCAATAGCACTGGCTTCTTTTTCTTTAGCCACGAGACCTGTAGCGATGGTAGAACCAACGGAAAAGAACACACCGTGGGCTAGGCCTGTCAGTATGCGCGCTAAAATTAAGCTCTCATAGCTAGGCGCTTGCCAAGCAAGAATATTACCTGCGACGAAAAGCGCCATTAAGCTAAGCAGAACATGTTTTCTATTCCACTTACCAGTAAGGGCGGTAAGAACAGGTGCGCCAACGGCAACACCTACAGCGTACAAGCTCACCAGTAAGCCTGCACTGGGTAATGTAACGCCAAGATCGGTCGCTATGGTAGGTACAAGCCCCACTATAACGAACTCGGTTGTGCCAATAGCAAACGCACTCAGCGTCAAGGCAAATAATGCAATGGGCATTTCAATTATCCTCACAAAGTATTCAACATAAACTGGGTCGTTGCCGACCCCACCTACTCCCTCCAAGTGAACAATTAAATCGTCTTTTTGGGAGTCATTTATTAAGTGCGTTCAGTTTGACGATAAATTTATTTGCAAAAACCGCACTAATGACAAAATACTTTTGTGAAATTTGAAAATATAAGGTGTGTGATGCCAGTTTCATCAAAAACTGAAGACTTAGAAGCGTTTTTAACCGTGATAGATACAGGTAGCTTTTCCAGTGCGGCTAACTTGCTCAATCAGCAAGTAGCGAAAGTGAGTCGAGCGGTAACGCGGCTTGAAGGTGCATTAGAGGTAACCCTATTAAATCGCACTACCAGGCGTTTAGAGCTAACCGAAGAAGGCGCGCTTTTGTTGCGATACGCAAGAGACGGCTTAAACGTGTTAGAAAAAGGCGAAGAGGCACTGAGACTTTTAAAGCGTACTCCTTCAGGAAAACTTCGTGTAGATGCGGCAAGCCCATTCGTCTTGCACCAGCTTGCGCCATTGGTGGGCGAGTTTAGCGAAGCATTTCCAGATATCACTCTGGACATGACTAGTCACGATAGCATTATCGACCTATTGGAACACAAGACAGATATAGCGATACGTATTGGTGATTTAACTGATTCGAATTTGCACGCTAGGCGCTTAGGAAAAAGTAAGCTGCATATTGTGGCAAGCCCACAGTATCTTGAGAAATACCCTTTACCTGACGACGAGGGGGACATTAGCACGCTTAACAACCACAAACTGATTGGTTTTAGCGACGCACCAAGTTTAAATAAGTGGCCACTCAAACAAGATATCAATTTGCAGTACAGTCTTCACGCCTCAAGCGGTGAAACCATTCGTCAGCTATGCTTGGCAGGCCAAGGTATTGCATTACTGTCTCACTTTATGGTGCATAAAGACCTTAGCGCGGGCACGCTTGTCGATTTATTTAGCGACGACATTATAAGCCCGAACCGACGGGAATCGGTTCAAGCGGTGTACTATAAAAATAGCGCAGTTTCGTCTCGGATATCCGCTTTCCTAGACTTCATTCAGTCTCGGCTCACGTTATAATCACAGATCGATAAATAGAATATTTCTTTCATTCCTCAAGACACAACCCTAATTAGAAACGGCTGGTCATTGATTGAACTCAAGGTCTTAAACAGACAACAGCGAGCGCTATGGAGGCGACCTAGGCTCGAATTCGCGGGTTAAGCTCATCGCTCACTTCAGATGACGTTAAAACCTATTCAACGAGACTGAATGATAATATATGACCTGTTAGCATTAAACGAGGACAATGCAATGCCTATTCTTTTTATGATTAGCTAAGCACTAAGACTTTTTTTCTTCGCTTTGTTTCATGAGTATAGATTCGAATTGCGACTTACTGACTGGTTTTGAAAAGTAATAGCCTTGACCGTATTCACACCCCATATTCTTTAATATGTTGAGCTGCTCACTTGTTTCAATGCCCTCTGCAACTACTTGAATACCTAGTTTTTTCGCCATAACAATAATGGCCTCGCAAAGAATTTTGTCGTTGCTAACTTCTGTCATCGAATTAACGAAGCTTCTGTCTATCTTAATATAATCCGTCGGGAATTTCTTTAGATAGGAAATGGAGGAGAACCCAGTACCAAAGTCATCAAGCGCAATGCTTACCCCGGCCTGACGGAACTGAAATAGCTTTTGTGAGACTTTTTCATCAGCGTCCATTAGCAAGCTTTCGGTAATTTCAATTAACAAAGCACTTGATGGCGTGTTGGTCTTCAATAGTGCAGTCATCCACTCCATAATATTGGGCTCTGAACTAAAATAGTGGCTCGCTGATGTATTAATGCTTAACTGCAAGTCTTTACAATAAGCCTCTCTCCAGCGATTTATATCGTCGCATACCTGAGAAAAAACCCAGTTGCTTATTTCAATGATCAAACCTGATTCTTCAGCTAGTGGAATAAAATCATCGGGCCTGATTAGTCCCCGTTTAGGATGATTCCACCTAATTAGCGCTTCACCCTTATGAATGTCGCCGCTGTCTAAAGCCACAATAGGTTGGTATTCAATAAAAAACTCATCGTTTTGGGTGGCATAGCGCAAATCATTGAGCAGGCCCAACCTTTTAACAGCCGCCTCGCGCATGCTCTCCGTGTAAAACTCATAGCTATTTCTACCACTTGCCTTAACGCGAAACATGGCTTGGTCGGCATTTTTAAGCAGGCTGCTTACATCTTGCGCATCATCGGGATAGAGCGTTATACCAATACTGGCACTGGTGTGAATCACCTCATTTTCGATGGTCAGTGGTTTAGACAGTGACGACAGTAAATCATGTGTGACTCGCTCAACATTTTTAACATCGTGCAAATTATTGATGATGATGACGAACTCATCGCCGCCTAAGCGAGCAACATTATCGTTTTGCCTGACACAACGCTCAATACGGCGGGCACACTGAACGAGTAATTCGTCGCCGACGCCATGCCCCATAGTATCGTTTATGTCTTTGAAATGATCTAAATCGAGAAACATCACGGCGACTTTCGTGGATAGTCGGTCGGCAGAACTTAATGCATGTGACAGGTTGTCCTCCATAAGGTGGCGGTTGGCCAAACCGGTTAAACTATCGTAGTTAGCCTGTCGCCAAATTATTTCATCCGCCCTTTCCCGCTCAATGGCAATACTTGCGACATGGGCAAAGTATTCAATACGGGTTATGTCTTCATCTGATGGCACGCCCGCTTCTTTGTGATAAATGGCAAAGGTACCCAGTACTTTTCCATCTGCACCGCAGATAGGTTGCGACCAACACGCTCCCAAGTTAGCCTGTTTTGCCGCATAACGCCAAGACGCCCAGTAACTATGGGTAGTTAAATCGTCTGTAATAACTCTTTCATTAAGAAAAGCCGCAGTGCCACACGCGCCCTGTCCAAGACCAATCTCAACGCCATCTATCAAATCGTTGTAAAAACCTGGTAATGAGGGAGCTGCGCCTAATCGCAACTGAGTACCATCTAATAACAGTATGCTACAAAGCTGGTTCTTATATTCTTTTTCAACGGCAGCGACGATATCGTCAAGTACAAAAGAGAGCGGCTCCGTGTTAACCACTTTTTCGAGAATAGCACTGCGAACTCGCAGCAATTTTTGCGATTCAACAAGCTCTTGATGTTTTGTATCGAGTTCCTGTGACATCACACTAAGGTCAGTGCGCTCTAACTCAAGTTCAACCAAACTGCCCAAATCCTTGAGCGATGTAAGCTGCTGGGCAGAGAAGGTTCTGGGAGTGGTATCAAATACACAGATGGTTCCCACGGCCTGCCCGTCAACCATAAGTTTTATCCCCGCATAAAAGCGTATGTAAGGGTCTTCTACCACAAGGGGGTTTGAAGAAAAGCGTTTGTCTTTATGGGTATCTTGTACAATCAACGCATCGGTTTCTAAAATAGCATGGGCACAAAAAGCGATATCTCGTGATGTTTCATCAACATCAAGGTTAACTTTCGATTTAAACCATTGTCGTGTTGAGTCTATTAGAGAAACGGTCGCAAATTCACAGGAAAATAATTGCGCGGCCAAACGCGTAATTCTATCGAAACGTTCTTCTGGAGAGGTATCCAATATGTTTAACTTGCGCAGCGCTTCCATTCGCTTTTGTTCGTTCGGCGGCAATGCTGGGCTGATCAAAATCTCTCCTAACGCTACTTAATAGTGCTATTTTAGATATCTTAAACGATACTGTGATTGATGAACGTCCGTCTTGAAAAGGGCGGGCCTGCTTACCCACACAGCTAACTCACATCCTGAGTGAAAATATAGTTGAACTCGCATATGAACCTAACACAGAGCAACATAAATTGGTGCTAAAATCGCTCATTTGTTCAATTTATTATGATTTATCGCCTGAAATAGTCAGATTGTGCCCATTATTACTCGCAGCTTACTTCTGCAGCTAAAGAGATGAGACGTGACACGTCGATGCTAATTTCTTTGCCTTATCACCAACAATATTCCGCCTAAGGTAGCAAGTGACGCCACTATGATAGTGATGTTAAGTGATTCTTTTAAAATAGCCCACCCCATAAATGTTGCAATGATAGGGACACTTAATTGAACAGTAGCGGCGGTGGTAGATTTTATTGAGGGTAAGGACGCATACCAAATAGCGTAACCTGCGCCAGATGCGAGCATGCCTGATGCAAGCGCGTATAAGCTGCCTGTGGGATCTATATTGATTTTAGCTCCCGTTAGAAGCACAACTGCAGCAAGAGGCACACAAAGCGCTGAAGCTATCACAAAATTCCCTGCACTTGCTACTAGTGGTGACGTTGCGCTTTTTCCAATCAAAGAATACGCTCCCCATGCAAACCCAGCTAGTATCATTAAGATAGCGGAAAGCATTGAGGGCGCGCTGCTACTTGGCAGCAGCAATATGACTAAACCGATTATTGCAAAGGAAAAGCCAAGCCACTGTGACAATGTAAACCTCTCCCCTTTAATAAGACCTACTGCGATCATAGTTACTTGAACTGTACCAAAAAGTAACAGTGCCCCTGTTCCTGTTGCCATTGAAATATAGGCAAATGAAAAACACAGTGCATAAACAAATAACGCGATGCCTCCAGCAACACTCGCATTTTGCTTCATCATAGCGATGAGCCTTTCTGACTCTTGCGACCGTGATTGAGAAACATAGAACACTATTGAAAGAACAAGAAGACTAACTGCGCCACTTAACAGCCGGATAATGGTAAAAGAGCTGGGATCAATATTCGTATTAACTAACGCCATACGGCACAGCAATGAATTTGCAGCAAAGGCGACCATCGCGGCAATAACGAGCAGCACCGATTTAAACAAAATACACTCTCCGTAAAGGCAGTCTCAGTGAATGCCTATTCATTAATTACTAGTGCCGCAGACACTCCCCTTATCGCCATTTAAAAACAAAAAGAGGACCATGACAGGTCCTCTTTGCTGAATTATATGACGATAAGCTACTACAACTATAAGCTACTACAAAGATAATCCCAAACGCTCGGCCACTTCGATGTAGGTTTCTACTACCGAGCCTAAGCCTTGTCTGAATCTGTCTTTATCCATTTTTTTGCGGGTCTCTTTGTCCCACAAACGGCAGCCATCAGGCGTAAACTCATCACCCAAGACAATGTTACCGTCGTTGTCCACACCAAACTCGAGTTTGTAGTCTACTAACAGCATGCCGGCGTTATCAAACAATGCCTTAAGCACGTTGTTAACTTTGAATGTGAGAGCTTTCATTTCGCTAATCTGCGACTCTGTAGCCCAACCAAAAGAAATGATATGAAAGTCATTTACCATTGGGTCGTGGAGCGCATCATCTTTTAGGAAAAACTCAAAAATGGGTGGGTTAAGCGTTTGGCCTTCTTCAACGCCAAGTCGGCGCACAAGAGAGCCCGCTGAGAGGTTTCTCACGACGCATTCAACCGGAATCATATCGAGTTTTTTCACCAGCGATTCGGTATCAGATACAAGGGCTTCTACTTGCGTAGCAATGCCAGCATCCTCAAGCTTATTCATAATAAAATGATTAAACTTGTTGTTCACTTCGCCTTTGCGGTCAAGCTGCTCAATTTTTTCACCGTCAAACGCTGATGTATCGTTTCGAAAGTGCAATATCAGCTTTTCGCTGTCATCGGTGTAATAAACCGTTTTTGCTTTACCACGGTAAAGCTCGTCGCGTTTTTCCATTCTCAGTCTCAGTTATATATCAAGATTATCTTCTGACATGACCTCAGCAAATGCATCGTAAAGGTCGGAAACCTGATTGGCTTCAAACGGGGTACTCTCATTATCCATAAAGGTTACGGACGTTCTCGAGTCACCTGCTTTTGCCACTTTCAAACGATAATCACCCTTTTCGAGTAACTTATCATCGCTTGAAAATAAATCATTCCACCAGTCGCCTTCTGGACCGCTATAGGTTACAAACAGCAGACCGTTAGATTTGTCTAAGTCTTTGACGTTAAAACCAAGTTTGCGCAATACAAGCAACATACGTGGCCACACAATATCGTATTGAGACTCAACCACGTAAGCAGGCTCGCCATCGGCGTTAAAGCCCATTTCGGTTTGAATACCCTTGCGAATGCGCGCTATACGACGGGTCTGTTCTAAGCGAATTTGATATTCGTAATGGCCAACAACTTGGTTAAGAACACTCACTTCTTCACGGCGTTCATCTAACTCAGTCACCTGTGCTGTAACGTCATTACCGATAGACTTCATATAGTCTTTTAGGTCTACGCTAAGTGCAGCGCTTCGCCCGTGTGGTTTAACGCTCAGGTTAAACTCGAACCTACGACCGATTTCGCTTTCGTCATCAACGATGCTGTACCAAGGTCCATCTACATCTTCCTTCACTACCATCCAGTCGGTGATAAGTACACGCGCCTCAGGGTCGAATGAATCAACGCCGATACCGTTTTCATCAAGGTAGCTCAGTAATGAATTCCAAATAGCTTCACTTAATGGTTGACTGTCATCAACTTGGTCAAACCAAATCGTAGCGGTACTGGTTCCCTCTTCAACGTGAGAGCCCGTCACTAGCGGTAGAACCAACGCAGGTGATTGCACTGGCAATGTTTGACCTACTAGATCTTCGTTAGCACCCTCGCCTAGTTCAGGAAGCGCAAACTCACGAGAAAAAGCCGGTTTGTCTAAATCGGATGGTATTTTGAGTTCTTCTTGTTTTTCCGTTTCTAGATATTTGTAACTGCCTGACGCAGTCTTTCTATTTATTTGGCTTGTACAACCCGCAAGTGCAACAATTGCTACTGAACTTGCTATAGCCAGCGTTTTATTCATCTGTGTTCCTTAATTAACCAGAAATCAATGCGTATTTTTGTAATAGTTCTTCGATACGTTTTTGGCTTGATAGTTCCGGCAATACCATTGGTAAACGCATAACTGCGCTTTCCACCATGCCCATTTTGTATAATGCCCACTTAGGCATGACAGGGTTTGGCTCGATAAACAGTTCGCTGTGAAGCAGTTCGATTGTTTTATCAATGTCACGGCATTTATCGAAATCTTTATTAAGCGCAGCCTCACACATTTGTGAAATAGCCTTAGGTGTAATGTTGGCGGTTACGGAAATAACGCCGTGCCCACCTTCACACATAAATTGACTGCTCGTGCCATCGTCACCACTTAAAATAACAAAATCTGAGGGAACTAAAGGCAGAGTTTCTTTTAAGCGAGATATATCGCCTGTGGCATCTTTCAAGCCCACGATATTTTTGTGTACGGCAAGTTCAGCGACAGTTTCAGGCAACATATCGGCAACCGTTCTGCCTGGCACATTATAGAGAATAACGGGCTGTTCGCTCGCATCGGCAATCGCATTGAAATGCGCCACCATGCCCCTTTGTTGAGGTTTGTTATAATACGGAACCACACTTAAGAAGCCGTCAACACCGACTGCGCCAAGTTGTTCTGTAAGAAAAATAGCTTCTGCGGTGGAGTTTGCTCCGCTTCCAGCAATAATGGGGATAGCACCAGACGCCATCGCTACCGTTTCTTTAACCACATTTACGTGTTCGTCAAAGGGAAGTGTCGCTGATTCACCGGTTGTTCCAACTGAAACAATCCCGTGGGTTCCTTGTTCTATATGAAACTTAATGAGTTTCTCTAAAGACTTATAATCTATATCGCCATTTTCGAACATGGGCGTGACGAGTGCGACGTAACTACCAGTAAACATAATCTCTCCGCAAAATGTGAGCGCACATGTTAATTATCTCAGTGCGCAAACACAAGCAGTTGCGCGGGTAAATAGACAAGAATTTGACAATAACTTATGCAATGACGCCAAAAAGGCACTAACTTAACAAAAAACTCTATGCTAACATCCCGCCATTGCTAGGTTTAAAGTGAATTTGATGTCTAAACACCAACTAATCGTTACACTTTTAGGTACAGATAAGAGCGGCATTCTAAGCGAAATAGCCACCGCAGTTTCGCAGGCCCAGTGCAATATTCTCGATAGTCGACAAGCAGTCTATGGGAGGGAGTTTTCTCTCACTATGATTATTGAGGGAAGCCAAAGCGCCATCACAAAGGCTGAATGCACCTTACCCGCGGTTATCCAACGTCTAGATTTGTTATCGATGATGAAGCGGACAAGTCACCACGAAAAACAAAATCTTGCTAATCTGCTCAATGTTGAATTTAGTGGCCAAGACGCGGCGGGACTCATTCAGTCGGTTACTGGCTTTTTTGCCGATCGCGATGCCATCATTAGTGCGTTTAGGCAGCGAACGTACCAAGAGTCAGACCATAACGTTATGCAGTGTAAATTTGTGGTGTCTATTCCCACATCAGAAAGCTTTGAACAACTAGAATCTGATCTAATGACCCTATTTGCTTCGTTAAATGTTACGGGCAAAGTGGTAGACAAACAGAAAAAGGATCCTAATGAAAACACTACAAGCTGGTGATAAAGCACCACAGTTCTCTCTTTTAGACCAAAATGGCGAAACCGTTGCATTGACTGACTTCGCAGGTAAAAAGGTCTTGGTTTATTTTTATCCAAAAGCGATGACGCCAGGATGCACGGTGCAGGCTCAAGGACTTCGTGATATCCAAAGCGAACTTGAAGCGAAAAACGTTGTGGTATTAGGTATTAGTCCTGATGCAGTAAAACGCCTGCCGAAATTTATCGAGAAAGAGAGTCTGAACTTCACCTTATTATCGGACGAAGATCACGCTGTGGCAGATGATTTTGGAGTGTGGGGTCTTAAGAAATTTATGGGCAAAGAATACGACGGCATACATAGATTAACGTTTTTAATCAATGAAGAAGGTACAGTTGAACACGTCTTCAATAAATTCAAAACGAAAGACCACCATATCGTGGTGCTAGACTACTTAAACAATGGCTAATTGCTTACAGCGAAAGCCCGTAGTGTAAAACAAGAGGAATGCGGCGAATTTAAAACTCGCCTGTTTCGAATGTTAAATCGCCAAAATGAAGAAGCCCCTTAATTCAGGGGCTTTTTTTGTACCAGTGCTTCTCTTTTATGCGACTTCTGGCGTCTCTTTTACGGGGTTACTGGACCACGCGGTAATCACTGCCTTGACTAGGGTTGCAAGTGGAATTGCAAAAAACACGCCCCAGAACCCCCACAAGCCGCCAAATACCAAAACAGCAATAATGATGTAAAGGGGGTGCAAACTCACTGCTTCAGAGAACAAAAGTGGCACCAGTAGATTGCCATCTAAGCCTTGTATAACGCCGTAAGCTAGCATGAGATACCAAAACTCAGGGCTAATGCCCCACTGAAACATAGCAACAATGGCGACCGGTATGGTAACCACTGCAGCGCCGATGTAAGGAATTAACACAGAAAGCCCCACAAGAACGCCTAACAAGATAGCGTAACGCAAATCCATTAGAACAAACGTCGCGCAGCTAATCACACCTACGATGACAATCTCAATGACCTTACCCCGAATATAATTGGCAATTTGAGAGTTCATTTCGTGACCTACCTGGGTAATTAGCCGCCGCTCTTTTGGAAGCAATCGAGAGATGCTGTCTAAAAAGAACATTTTGTCTTTTAACATGAAAAATATCATTAGGGGTACAAGCACCATGTAAACCAGTAGTGCAGCCACATTAGCAATGTTGCTAAACGACACGGAAATAAGCGTTTCTCCCACTTCAACTAGCTTGTCGTTTAACCCTTCCATCATTTGATGAATTTGGTAAACCTGAACGTAGTCAGGATATTTGTCTGGTAATGTTAAAATCCACTCTTGGGCTTTTTGCCAGATAAGTGGCGTCTCCTGGATAAGGTTAACACTTTGTTTAGAAATAATAGGTACAAGGCCGATTAGCGTAAGAATAGTGATTGTAATAAACCCAAGAAGCACAACGCCGCATGCTATCCCCCTTCCTACTCCCAACTTTATTAATCTGGTCACAGGCCAGTCGAGAAGATACGCGATAACCGCCGCTACCAAAACAGGCATGATCAATTCGCCCCACAGCAATAGAACCGCGGTGCTAAGTAAAATTAAGATAAGCAGCATTGCTGCATCGGGATCGGAAAATTTGCGGCGGTACCATCGACCAAACACGCTAATCATATCAATATCCAGAAAATACAAAGAATAGGACACGCATAATAGTTTATCAGATGGCGAGTTAGCAATAAGTAGTAGATAAGAATCTTTCTAAATCAAACTGGTATGGCATTACTTGCGTACAAAACTGTAAGTAAATGACTTTCAATCGAAGAAAGCGTTTAAGCTAGACGGTTATCGAGCAGCTTGTTCTGAATTGCACATGTAGCAATAACGTAAAGCATGGTGCACAATGATAGCCGCAACTATTAGTGAAATATTCTAAGAAAAATGAAACTGTTTAACCACTTATGGTTCTAACAAAACAGTAAACAACATTGGTACACTTGTAGGTTCATGAGAAAAAAATCATCTGCGCCGTTTATTATTCTTTCTTGCGCTCTTATCCTCAGCTTATCTGCTGTTGCCCAAGATATGAAATACAGCAACAAAAATACGTTACCCGAGATAGGAGTGGTAGCGTCAGACGCCATTTCTCTTGACAAAGAGATGATCATTGGCGACGCAGTCATGCGTCAAATGCGCGGCCAAAGTCCAATTATCGCCGATCCTGTATTAGATGAATATTTGCAGGATTTAGGTAATCGCCTAGTAGTGCATGCAGATAATGCCAAATTCCCCTTCCAATTTTTTTGGGTTAATAACGATGCCATTAACGCGTTTGCTTTCTTTGGCGGTCATATTGGTGTTCACGCTGGATTGATGCGACGAGCAGACAATGAGAGTGAACTTGCCTCGGTGCTTGCCCATGAAATATCTCACGTTACCCAGCGTCACATTGCGCGAAGAATGCAAGCACAAAAGCGGGCTTCCCCGCTGGCCCTAGCCTCACTGATAGGTGGTGTGCTTATTGCAATTGCGAACCCTCAAGCAGGCATGGCAGCGATGCAGGCAGGTTCGGCAGCCTCAGCGCAGTTGCAAATAGATTATACAAGGTCTAACGAGCAAGAAGCCGACCGAATTGGTATTGCCATGCTAGCCAGAGCGGGGTTTGATCCCAAAGGTGCGGCGAGCTTTTTCTCGACCATGGCAGAAGAATATAGAATGGTGTCACGACCTCCAGCTAGGTTGTTAACTCACCCTCTAACTGAAACGCGTATTGCTGACGCTAGAAACCGCGCTAATGACTATCCAAGACGCTATTTGCCGATTAACAAACAGTTTGAATTAGCAAAGGCGCGAATAAAGTCACGCTACTCTTTCGATGCAGATTATTCACTCGAATATTATCAGGCCGCCGTTGAGCAACAAGCGCAGCGAAGCAGAGAAGCTTCTCTGTATGGGCTCACTCTGGCTTATATGCGAAACGAAGAGAACAAGAAAGCCCAGAAGATTTTAGACGAGCTTTTGGAAAAAGACCCAACCAACCTTTTCTATCTCGATGCAGCAACGGACATATATATCGCCCTTGGCGAACCGTTAAAAGCGGTAGAAATGCTCAAGCCTCACGTTACGCATAACCCGCGAAACCAAGTGTTGGCGCTGAATCAAGCGAATGCACTTATAAGCGCCCAAAAATACGACGATGCTATTATACTGCTTAAAGACTTCTTGCTAGTAAAGAAAGATTATCAGGTGGCTTATCAAATGATGAGCGAAGCATATCAAAAAGCGAAACGCTTCTCTCAGATGCATCAAAGTAAAGCGGAAGTGTATGCGCTTTATGGAGCCTACAACAGAGCAGTAGATGAACTGCAATATGCCTACAATTTTGCCGGCGACAATCATTTACAAAAGCAACGCATACGAGCTCGCATTAAGCAGTTTAGAGATCAAGAGGACCGATTAGAGCGGCTTTAATTACGAACCTATGCGGCTTTATTGGCCGCAGTCTTCAACTGTTGAATTCGCTCTCGCAACTCTTGCTCTGACACTTCACCCATGATGGTATCGACGACTTTTCCCTCTGGGCCTACTATGAATGTTGCTGGTAGATACGCTGGCTTCTCCATGGGAAGCACTGTATTTTCAGATGCAAAAATAATAGGCACTTCAATGGTGTATTTATTTGCCATTTCAGTAATCTGTGTGGATGTTTGCCTATCGTAGTTTATCGCAAAAATTAACGTGTCCTCAGGCAGGTTTTGACTAAACGCGTTTAGCTCGGGCATTTCGCGTAAGCACGGCGCACACCAGGGCGCAAAGTAATTGATTACGGTCCACTGCCCTTGTAATTCGCTCCATTGGTAACCTTGGCCACTCACTGTTTCGAAATCACTGCGCTGCGACTGATAAGTGAAAATACCAGCACCTAGCGCGAGTAGCGTTACCACAACGAAGCCTAATGCTTTTACGCTAAACGCTTTTGTTTTCGTTTCTGTTTTTGTTCCTGTTTTTGTATTTCTTTTTGTATCTTTTTTTGAATTAAAGGCTTGTGCTGCTTGGATTGGCTTAAATTTGTTGGCCATACGTGTTTTCCGTAAATTCTTCGTCAATATGGGTGCGAGCAATATGTTTTCGTTTCTAATTCTTCGGTGCTTTTCAGAGTCTACAGGCACTGTTAAGGGTTTAAAGTAGTACGAAACCTGAATGGCGTTCAACATTTTTCGCCTTCTCACTGATTATTGCTTGAAAACAAAAATCAAAAGCGCAATAGTCTGCGCAAAATATCAAAGTAAGGCTTTATTCATGACTCAAGTTACTATCATCCACAATCCGCGCTGTTCTAAAAGCAGACAAACCTTGGCATTGCTAGAAGAAAATGGCATTACGCCCAACGTTATTGAATATTTGAAAACTCCGCTGAGCCTTGATGAAATCACATCAATATTTAAAAAACTTAACGTTGAATCGGTTCGCCACATGATGCGTACCAAGGAAACAGAATACAAAGAAGCAAAATTGATGAATGCGGACGTTGACGACCATGCTTTATTACAGGCAATGGTTACTACACCTAAATTAATTGAGCGCCCTATTGTGATAAACGGAGACCACGCTCGCATTGGTCGTCCACCTGAAAATGTATTGGAAATAGTATAGTGAAACCCGTTCTTGTTCTTTATTACAGTCGCCATGGAAGCACCAAGCGCCTGGCTGACGCCATTGCACAAGGTATTACCTCCACCGATTTTCCTGTTATTGTCCGTACTGTGCCTGGCTTAAAAGTTGAGGAGCAAGACCAGGATGGTAGCGCTGTCATTGCGACCGGTGATCCTGAACTGGATGTGCCTGTGGTGTCATTGCAAGAGTTAGAAAATTGCAGCGCCCTTGCACTGGGAAGCCCTACCCGTTTTGGCAATATGGCAGCGCCGATGAAACACTTTTTAGACACAACCAGTAAGTTGTGGCTCAAAGGCTCGCTCATTGACAAACCAGCCTGCGTATTTACCTCATCTTCCTCCATGCATGGTGGTCAGGAGTCTACGCTACTTTCCATGATGATCCCGCTTTTACACCATGGCATGGTGCTATGTGGTTTGCCCTACAGTGAGCCTGAGCTTCATACCACCACAACCGGCGGCAGTCCTTACGGCGTTACGCACGTGGCGCATTCCAACCTAAAAAGTTCAAATCAATTGAGCGACGACGAGAAGTCACTGTGTATGGCACAAGGCAAACGCTTGGCTTCATTTGCTCAACAACTTTATACACCTACACATTCGGAGAATGAGAATGGCATCTGATACGCGCTTTTTTCGCTATTTAGCGCTCGTAAGCCACACCCTACTGATAATATGGCTTACGTTATGGCAATTTACCTTTACCAAGGTACACACCTACTCGCCTACGTTTATTGTGCTGATTTATCTGTTGCCTTTACTGTTGCCTTATCGCGGCGTATTGAAAGGCAAACCCTATACTCATGCATGGGCGAACTTTGTCGTACTGTTTTACCTTATTCACGCTTGCACCGTGGTGTATGCAGTACCCGCTGAGCGTTGGTATGGCGTTGTTGAGTTAGTGCTTTGCACCACTATGTTTGTTGGTTGTGCAGCATTTGCAAGAAAACGAGGTCGCGAACTTGGTTTGGGTATCAAAAAACTGAAAGAAGAAATGCAGGAAGAAAAAGAGTATTTCGAGCAACAGAAATAGTGGGTTTACTTAGAACTAGTTTGTTTACTCAACAAAGAGCGGCGTTTCAACGCATACCCTAAATGTGCAAGTGGGTACGTTTAGGTGTAGGTATTCGTTTTAGTGTGGCTCAGCATGTGACGCTGGAAACGCTGCTCAACATAAATGGTTTCTTCCATTAAAGGGTATTATTGAATGCCTAACTCTCGTTTTACCATGGCCACCGACAATCGCTTTTGTTCCTGTAAGGAGCGTGTGTCGAGCCGCCCCAGCAGCGTCATTAAACTTTTCAAATCTCGTTCACTGTGATGAAGTAGAAAATTCAGGGCCTGGTTAGATAACTTAAGCCCTCTTTCTAATGCTCTAATTCGAACCGCCCTTTCTCTGCCATCATCCCCAAGTGGATTGATGTGATAGATAACGCCCCACGCTAAGCGCGAACGTAAATCAGGCAGAGAAAATGCCGGGTTTGAAGGGCCTAAATGACTGGTACACAGCACGAGAGTGTCTTGGGTCTCCACCACTCTATTGAGTAGGTCAAATAACGCTTCTTCCCATTCTGCATCTCCCGCAATGGCATGAACGTTGTCTAGAGCAATTAGCGATAAGTTTTCGAGACCATCGAAAATATCATGAGACCACGCTTGATAATCATTGAGGTTTAAATACAGGTGATTCACTTGTTTGTTTGCAAGCTGGTGACACGCTGCAAATAACAAGTGACTTTTCCCCGCACTGCTTGCACCCAGTAAGGTAACAAGGGGAAGTTTGAGAGATACGAGTTGCCCCAATGAGGACGAGTTACGCCAGCTTGGTAACGCATCAACAATATCAGTTAACAAAGTGACTATTTCTTCATTACCATCACCCACGAAACTATCGAAGTTCTCATCAATGGGCAGCGTAACAGGTAAAGGTAATTGCATAAATAGTTAGTTATTCCAATAGAAACTGAAACCTTCTACGGGCTGGCCGTAGGCATCAGCTACAGGTCTGAGTTTTGCTTCGAGGCCAACCGTATTCATAAGGTCTTCTGTCGTACCAATAAGCGTAATGGAAAACGTTGCGACTGTACCTCGCTGGGCCTTAAGAGATGCACTTTCAACTACGCTTAGCGTGGTAAGATAGCGACTTACAGCGGCATAACTTTCAATGGTTCCAACGTTCGCAATAGATATCTCAAGCACTTCACGGTTCGCCTTATCAACGCCAACGACAGCATATTGCGATGATAGGTAGTCCGCATAGGCATCCATCAGTGCGTTACCAAGTTCAGCGGGTGAATCAGCATAAATACTGCCGTAACTCACGCTTTCTTTACTGATAAAAACCCAATCAAGCCCGAAATCTCCCTCTTCAGACTGCTTGGCATACGCTTCAAATTCGTCCATGGTAAAGGGTTTGATCGTTGGTTTAACTTTTTTCACACCTGACTCACTCACTCCGTCGGTTGTGTCGTTGTAAGTGTTAGTGTCGCCTGTCTGTTCACCTTGGCTATTACTTACATAGCCACCCTCTTCAACAAGCTCTTTGTTATTGCTGCCATAGTTATCTGACTCGTCAGACATGTGTTCAAATTGCGTACTTTCTTCGCCACTTGAATTGCTGTTTGGGTTGCCGTTTGGGTTACTGTTTGAATTGAGGGCCGCATTCGGCTCAGCGTTGGGTAGGTCCGGAATAAAGGACGAATCGTTTTTATATACTCGAGCGGCGATAATGTTGTCTACGCTGTATCTGCGAGAAGCTTCTCGAACGGGCTCAACAAAACGTCCCCACACATCGTAAGTAGTAATGTTGACGTTATCTGTTAAATCCATAAGAGGAAGACTTAACGGTAACCCCCTTTCTTGTGCGGTGGTTCTCAGCGCTTCTGCGATTGGAAAATCTAAAGACTCGTCAATAATAAGCTTGTTTTCATTGTCGTCTTGCACCGCTAGCCATATTAGCGTCTCAGGCCTTCTGTCGCCCCACAGGGGCAACATTTCACGTTGTAGAATTTCACCTACTTTAGTGCTATCAAATTCAGCAACATAATAGGTTTCGCTACCTTCATAGGAATAGCGATAAGACCGAAGCAAAGACTGAGGTGAAGATAGTGCGGCTTTTACGCCGGGATTACTAAGGGATTCAGTAGACCCAGACATCTTCAAAAACACCTCTCGCAATGCTTGTTTGGCTGCTTTTTGTTGAGCGCGAGAGCTCTGATCTTCGACAAGGATCTTCGCTTCATTCACCACTATTCTCTGGGTAGCGCTTGCGACAAAAGAAGCGCAAACGAGAGTAAAACCGACTGCACACGTCAGTAGTAAAGAAGGGTACGGTTTCATCAAGTTATTCGTTCCGGCGAGTGAGAATGCCCTACTCATTGTCAATGTTAATGCTCCATCTTTGTTGTATTTCTGTCTTAACAGTTTGCTATCAGCTGCTTGCTATCAAATCTTTGCTTACAACTCCCTGCTCACAATTCCGCTATCAACAACTACGCTGCCAACGCCCTGATGTTCAAGTGTGCATCAACACGGTGCTTACAAACAAGCGTTGATGCTAATGACTAAATACATGCCGATATCCATAAAAAAATAGTGATAACGTGCCAGCGGTACGTCCATTCTCTTTTATATTGGGTTTTATTTCATCCTTAAACCAACAAATATTTTAATCGCCTGCTAGGGCGTGGAGAGGATAATCCGAAAAAAGGCCATAAAATCACCGCTACAAATTGGACTTGTGTCAACTAACTGGTAGAATCCGCGGTTTTCTACCTCTTAGTTCCAGGGCCCAACCGTGAGCGAAAATAAAACCTCTTTAAGCTACAAAGACGCAGGCGTAGATATTGACGCAGGAAATCAACTTGTAGAGCGCATCAAATCAGTCACTAAAAAAACCCACCGACCTGAAGTAAAAGGTAATTTAGGTGGTTTTGGCGCGTTATGTGAGTTACCTACTAAATACAAAAAACCACTGCTTGTTTCTGGAACCGATGGCGTAGGTACTAAGCTTCGCGTGGCTATGGACGCGAATCGCCATGATGGCGTAGGTATTGACCTAGTAGCCATGTGTGTTAACGACCTCATTGTTCAAGGCGCAGAGCCGCTGTTCTTTCTGGATTATTACGCGACAGGCAAGTTAGATATAGATGTTGCAGCGTCGGTAGTGACTGGTATTGGCGCAGGCTGTGAACTAGCAGGCTGTGCACTTATTGGTGGCGAAACCGCTGAAATGCCTGGAATGTATCACGGCGGTGACTACGATATTGCTGGATTCTGTGTAGGTGTTGTTGAAGCAGAAAAAGTCATTGACGGAACAACCGTTAAGCCAGGGCAAAAGTTGATAGCCTTGGGCTCATCAGGCCCCCACTCTAACGGGTACTCGTTAGTGCGTAAAATTATAGAAGTGAGTGAAGCCGACGTTGATGCCGAATTAAACGGCAAGCCTATTATCGATCACCTTCTTGAGCCCACACGCATCTATGTTAAGTCTGTGCTTACCCTGTTAGAACAAATTAATGTGAGTGCAATCTCCCATATTACTGGTGGCGGCTTCTGGGAAAATATTCCTCGCGTGCTTCCTGACGATGCAAAAGTTGTTATTGACGAAAGCACTTGGGAATGGCCAGAGATTTTTTCTTGGTTACAAACTCAAGGTAATGTCACTCGTCATGAAATGTATCGCACCTTTAACTGCGGCGTTGGCTTGGTTATCGTTGTTGACGAAGGCGATGTTGATAGCTCACTGGAAATTCTAAACAGTCAGGGTGAGAATGCATGGCTTATTGGCACCATCGAAGCAAAAGATAGCGACGGTGAACAAGTAGAGATAAACGGGTGAGCAGCACTGTGACAAAACTTTGCGTACTCATTTCTGGTAATGGTAGTAATTTGCAGGCGATTATCGATGCAATTGCCGCCGGCCGACTCAATGCCGTAGTAAGCGGCGTTATCAGTAACCGTCCAAATGCTTACGGCTTAGAGCGGGCTGCAGATGCCGGTATCGAGGCCATCTGTCTTGACCACACCGACTTTGATGACAGAGCCTCCTACGATGCCGCTTTAAGAGCGCAGATTGAGGCCTTCGGTGCAGATTGTGTGGTACTTGCAGGTTTCATGCGAATACTCACCCCCGAATTTGTTGATGCATTCGCTGGAAAATTAGTGAACATTCATCCATCATTGTTGCCTAAGTACAAAGGTTTACATACACATCAGCGTGCTATCGATAACGGTGACGAGGAACACGGGGTTAGTGTTCACTTTGTGACACCAGAACTCGACGGCGGCCCTGTTATTATTCAATGCAGAGTGCCAGTGTTTGAAGATGACGTTGCAAGCGACTTAGCTGAGCGTGTACAGGAGCAAGAGAGGCGTATTTACCCTCTTGTTCTGGGCTGGTTTAGCGCAGGCAGGTTATCGATGCGAGACAATAAGGCTATCTTAGATGAGCAAGAGCTTCCAGAAACAGGTTATGCGAACGAGTAATGCGCGAGCAAAAAGCGTATTAGCGACGCTAGTTATCTCATTGAGTGCGGTATCAGCGAATGCATTCGCTGATACCTCGCTGTCTATTGAACCCTATAAAGCCACCTACACAGCTTATAAATGGGGTGACGATGTGGGTCAAGCCTCCATCGAGCTCTCCCAATTAGGCGAAGAGAAATATTCGCTTATTTATACTTCTAAAGTATCGAAGTTTTTCCTCTCTGATAAACGCAGTGAACATTCAATATTTCTAATTCAGGGCGATAATATCGTACCATCTGAGTACTATTATAGCCGCTCGGGTACCGGCCCAGATAAATCATTAGAAGTGTCTTTCAGTCATCAGGGTAACGGCAAAATAACCGTTGATAATGGCAATGCGTTTGAATGGGATGGAGAATTTGATAATCAAATTTACCGTTTAGATATAGCCAAACAACTGGCTAAAGGTGAAACGTCACTGACTTACGACTTTATTAATTATCGTGGTCAGCGTCGTCAATACGGCGTTGAGGTTGTAGACAACGAAACGTTGAAATTACCTTACGGCGATTTAAAGACAGTGAAAGTGAAATTAATCCGCGATTCTAAAAAGCGCGAAACTTTTGCTTGGTTTGCACCTTCATTAGACTATGCCCTGGTTAGATTACAACAATTTAAAGAAGGCGAAGAACAAGGCGATATCAAATTAAAAGCATTTGAAACGCTTTAGCTCATTGTTTTACATGGGGCCAAGCTTTGTCTAGTTCGCCTTGGCAATTGGGCTTAAGTCAATGAGCCCTGAATGAACTTTGAATGAGCTTTTTAGCCTACCTCTATTCCCCTCCAAAGGCCGCTATCTGCGGCCTTTTTCAATCATTGCGCCCTTATCATCGTAAATTGGACATTACCAAAGGGTCATAATTAAAGGCGGTATTTCCCTATCGTCGCTGTGGGTTTTGAGCTGAATTTTTCAGTAACCGCTATACTTTAATTAACCGCCTATTATTTACGCCGTGATTAGTAGATTATTCATGTAAAAATCTTGATCTTTCGGCCATTAAATAATACGTTTAGGGCATGCTGGTCTGACCTCAAAATGCAGTTAAAAGAACATGGCTTTAGGCAACTAAACACGAGTAAGCCAAGCTCCATCGTTCAAAATGTCAGACAAGTGTATTATTCAAGGCCTTTCAGGAGTGATGTATGGCAGATTTTATATGGTTTTTACTGGTCGTTGTGACACTAGCAGTCGCTAGCTATCAGCGCACTAGCTTGGTAACAGCAGTTGCCATGGGTGCAGGCGTCATGGTTTTAGGCACCTTTTTTGGTGACATTGGCCTTTTAGGCTGGGTAGTGTATTTAGCACTCACACTCCCTTTCACGCTGTCGAATATTAGACAACAGCACATCTCGAAGAAATTATTGGCATTCTATCGCAAGGTAATGCCTGAAATGTCGAGTACTGAACAAGAAGCTATCGATGCCGGTACTGTTTGGTGGGATGGCGATATATTCAGTGGCAAGCCAGATTGGGACAAGCTACACCGCATCCCTAAAGGCCGTTTAACCGCAGAAGAACAGGCGTTCCTAGACGGACCATGTGAAGAAGTATGTTCTATGGTGGACGAATGGCAAATCAACCATAAAGACGCCGATCTGCCTCCTGAAATTTGGCAGTTCCTTAAAGATCATAAATTCTTCGCTATGATCATTAAGAAAGAATATGGCGGTTTAGATTTCTCGGCATTTGCTCAGTCTCGTGTTTTACAGAAACTGGCAGGTGTTAGTGCTGTCCTTTCAAGTACGGTAGGTGTACCTAACTCATTAGGTCCAGGTGAGCTACTACAGCACTATGGTACTAAAGAGCAGCAAGACCATTATTTACCCAGACTTGCCGCTGGTGACGAAATTCCATGTTTCGCACTAACGGGTCCAGAGGCGGGCTCAGATGCAGGCGCTATTCCAGATGTTGGTATAGTGTGTAAGGGCGAGTTTAACGGTGAAGAAGTGTTAGGTATGCGCCTTACGTTTAGTAAGCGTTATATCACCCTCGCACCAGTTGCTACGGTTATTGGCCTTGCATTTAAACTGAAGGATCCAGACGGCTTACTTGGTGATAATGCCGATCCAGGCATTACTTGCGCGCTTATTCCTCGTGATACGAAGGGATTAGAAATTGGTCGTCGTCACTTCCCACTTAATACGCCATTTCAAAATGGTCCGGTGAAGGGCAACGATATTTTCGTCCCTATCGACTACATCATCGGTGGGCCTTCAATGGCTGGGCGCGGATGGCGTATGCTGATGGAATGCTTGTCTGTTGGTCGTTGTATTACCCTACCTTCTTCTGCTGCAGGTGGTGCTAAATCAGTATCACTTGCTACGGGTGCTTATGCGCGAATTCGTCGCCAGTTCCGTATGCCAGTTGGTCATATGGAAGGCGTTGAAGAGATGCTAGCACGCATTGGTGGTAATGCTTACCTGATGGACGGCGTAACCCGCTTTTCTACGGTGGGTGTAGACCTTGGTGAGAAGCCTTCTGTTATCTCAGCGATATGTAAATACCATTTGACGGAAAAAATGCGTCAAGTCATGGACGATTCCATGGACGTTCATGGTGGTAAAGGCGTTATGCTTGGGCCCAATAACTATTTAGGTCGTGGTTACCAAGGTGTTCCCATTTCAATCACGGTTGAGGGCGCAAATATTCTTACCCGCAACATGATGATATTCGGCCAGGGCGCAATGCGCTGTCATCCATTTGTGTTGAAAGAACTTCAAGCTGCTGCAATTGAAGATAAGAAAGACGCACTTGTTGCTTTCGACAAAGCCGTATTTGGTCACATTGGTTTTGCGGTAGCAAATACTGTTCGCAGTATTTGGTTCTCGCTAACGAATGGAGCATTCAGCAGTGCCCCATTTACCGACGAAACAGCACGCTATTACAAACTAATGCAAGGTTACAGTGCAAACTTAGCGCTACTAACCGATGTGTCTATGGGTGTACTGGGTGGCGATCTTAAACGTCGCGAACGTTTGTCTGCTCGATTGGGCGACATTCTAAGCGGTATCTATATGGGTAGCACAACGCTGAAGCGCTTCGATGAAGACGGTCGTTTAAAAGAAGACCTCCCTCTTCTACATTGGGCAATGCAAAACACATTGCACGATATAGAAACGGCTATCGAAGACTTCCTTGCTAACTTCCCTAACAAAGCCATTGCAGTGGCGTTACGCGTGATGGTGCTTCCTGTGGGACGTCGTGTTGGTAAGCCATCAGATAAGACTGAACATGCGATTGCTAAAATGCTTCAGACGCCGTCATCAGCACGTAGCCGTCTAGGTTATGGTCAGTACCTAAGCCGTGAAGACGGTAGCCTGTTCGGCGACCTAGAGCAAACGCTTGATGATGTGTTGCTAAGCGAGCCTGTGTTTGACCGCATTTGTAAGCATAAGAAAGCAAAACTTCCATTTACTCGTTTGGACGTGTTAGCAGATGAAGCCTTAGCTGAGGGTATTATTGATAAAGCTGAAGCTGAGTTACTGCACAAAACGGAAGCCGGAAGACTGCGCACTATTAACGTTGACGACTTTGACCATGAAGAGCTTGTGGCCAAGATAAATTCAACAAGTGCCTCGAAGAAACGAAGCGGCAAGGCTGCATAGTCTATTGCTTTAGCTATTTCGTTTTAACAACAAGGCCGCTACTACAGCGGCCTTTTTTATCTCTGTGTTTTAATACCTGTTTCTTTACTTAAGTCATAAAAATTGAAGCATAAAGCGAGAGGCATAAAAAAACCGAACGTAAAGTTCGGTTCTTTTTAAATTGCTTCGCTAGTGGGCTCACGCCAAATTGGCTTTGTTCTCATTTTACTTTAAGCACCAGCCGCGCGCTTTTAGCTCAAGCGCTAGCTCTTAGCTAAGCTGGAGTTTATCCATTAATAACACCGCTTGAGTACGAGTATTAATCTCTAACTTGCGAAGTATTGCACTTATGTGCGCCTTAATAGTGGCTTCAGTCACGTTCATCTCATGAGCGATTTGCTTATTCATAAGACCTGCACGCAAGTATGAGAGTACTTGAATTTGCTTAGGCGTTAATTCTCTGAATCTTTGCAGCAATACTTTAAGCTCATCATCCACTTTTTCAAGTTGCTCACCTACGCCAGCAGGTAGCCACTTTTTGCCAGCAATCATATCGACAATAGCTTGCGCAATTTCTCGTGTTGCAGATACTTTAGGAATAAAGCCCTGAGCGCCTAAACTCATAACTTGAGCAACAACTTCAACACCGTCGCTACCAGAAATGACACCAACTGGGATATTCGGGTATTGCTCTCTCAGCGTAATTAACCCATTGAAGTATTCGCCACCAGGCATATTCAAATCGAGAAGTACAAGCTTGATATCATCATATTCGCTAAGTCTGTCTTGGGCAGTCTCTAAGCTTTCCGCTTCGACGATTTGAGCATTTTCGAAATAAGGGGTAAGCGCACCACTCAATGCTTCTCGAAACAACGGATGATCGTCTGCAATTAAGATTCTAGTCATTAACGTACTACGTCCTTTTTATAATATGGGTATAGATTAATACTTTAGGCTAGTTACTAAAACCCCTTAACCGCAAAAAACCTGTAAATTCAGTATATATTTTACGTTTTGGTTTGGCATTTCCGTTTCAAACGGTAAAATTGAACGTCCAGATTCAAAACCAAGAGAAATACGTGAAGAAACACGACAACATTTTTGCCGCCCCGCTGAACAAAGTCACCGACTTTAAATTTGATGAGTCAGTGGTTGATGTGTTTCCAGATATGATTCAACGCTCGGTGCCGGGCTATGAATCTATTATTCATGCTATTGGTGAACTTGCTGCAATGAAAGTAACCGATGGTAGCCGTGTTTATGACTTGGGCTGCTCTCTTGGCGCTGCAAGTTTATCGGTGGCAAGAGCAACAGAAAAGAAGTCCTGTGAAATTATTGGCATTGATAGCTCTGAGGCAATGGTTGACCGCTGCAAGCGGATTGTACAAACCTTTTCATTGCCAAATCCTGTTAGGGTTGAACAAGGAATGGCCCAGGACATTCAGATAGATAATGCATCTATGGTGATAATGAATTTCACTTTGCAATTTATTCCCCCTGCGGATAGGAAGAGTCTGCTTAAACGAATTTTTGACGGCTTGAATCCTGGGGGCATACTGGTTCTTTCTGAAAAAATTCGCCACCCTTCAGTGGCTGGAAATGAGCTATTGATCGACTTACATCATCAATTCAAGCGCAATAATGGCTACAGCGAGTTAGAAGTCAGTCAAAAACGTGCCTCGCTAGAAAAGGTCATGTTGACCGATACGTATGCAGAGCACGAGCAAAGGCTAAGCAATGCTGGCTTTGATGAAGTAGTGATGTGGTTTAAGTGCTACAACTTCACGTCTATTGTTGCCCTTAAGCGATAAGTTTAGAACCTCGAGTTACTATTATCACTTTATCGGCACCCATCATTTCTTTAAGCTACACATGGCGTTATCAACGTTTAATACATTAAGAGCACAACGAGAACACAATGAGCAAATTAGCGCAGACTTGGTTTAACGACTGCTATAAATCTCTGTTAGATAGCCCTCTTTCAGCGTGGCTTCAAACACTTCCTTCACAGCTCAACACCTGGCAGCAACACAATAAACATGGTGAGTTCGATAAGTGGTGCCGCCTTCTTGCAAAGTTGCCGCAGACACCACCCAGTGCTATCGACTTGAACAGCAGTGTTACTATAGGTAATGCTGCTGATATTAATGAATACACCCAAAAGCAAATCAGCGGATTAATGAAACAATTTATGCCGTGGCGTAAAGGCCCTTTTTTCGTACACGATATTCATATTGATACGGAATGGCGCTCTGATTGGAAGTGGGATCGCGTGGTACCTCATATCGCGCCACTTAAAAACCGACACGTGCTCGATGTGGGATGTGGCAGTGGCTATCACATGTGGAGAATGCTGGGCGAAGACGCATCCGGTGTTTATGGTATCGACCCCACACAGCTGTTTCTAATTCAGTTTCAAGCCATTAAGCATTTTATTGGACAACAAAATATTCATTTTTTGCCTATCGGCATTGAAGATATGCAACCGCTTAACGCTTTCGACACTGTGTTTTCAATGGGAGTCCTCTATCACCGCAAAGACCCCATGCAGTTTCTTACTCAATTGAAAGACCAGCTGCGCAAGGGCGGTGAATTAGTGTTAGAAACCCTCGTTGTTGATGGTGATGAAACCACAGTACTGATGGCAGGTGAGCGCTACGCACAAATGCGCAATGTTTGGTTTCTTCCCAGTGCGAAAGCACTGATGGTGTGGCTGGAGCGCCTTGGATTTGAAAATATACGTGTGGTGGATATCAACCACACTACCCTTGATGAACAGCGCTCTACGGAATGGATGGAAACCCAGTCATTGAAAGATTTTCTCAATCCGGCAGATATTACCCGCACCATCGAGGGCTACCCTGCACCACAACGAGCCGTTATCGTCGCTAACAAAAAGTAATTGCGCTCATCTTGAAGTTAATCGCTTTGTTGGCATAGATGTTGTAACCCTAATCAGCTATGGAGTGCTAATTCTGTATTGATTAGGGTGACAACATGGATATACATGGCTTTTTAACAGCCCATCATCTGCCAAGTAGTTACGCAGACACTGCACAAATGTGGTTCATCCCACTCTGTGAACAGTTACTAAAGCACCAAAAAAGTGCAAAAAAACCATTCATTGTGGGTATTAATGGTTGCCAAGGCTCTGGAAAGTCTACACTCACAAGTTTTATAGAAACCTTTTTGAAATCTGAGCACGACATGCGTGTGGTCTCTCTTTCAATCGATGATTTTTATCTCGATAAAAACCACCGGAACGCCCTTGCCATAAAGGTACACCCGCTATTAAAGACTCGCGGCGTACCGGGCACCCATAACATATCATTGGCTCTCGATACGTTTTCTATGCTTGAAAAAGGCGAACGTACACAGCTCCCACGGTTTGATAAATCCACAGATAACCCCTTCCCGACATCTCAGTGGCCGGTAATGGACGCTGTTCCTGACGTCATTATTTTAGAAGGCTGGTGCGTGGGCGTCTCGCCACAAGAATCGTCAGCGTTAACACACCCTGTTAATGAGCTAGAAAGCGAGGAAGACTCACTGTGTACATGGCGCTCTTTTGTTAACAGCGAATTAGGTAATCAATATCAAACACTTTTTAACAAGATAGATTATAGTGTAATGCTAGCGGCGCCCTCCTTCGACAGCGTTCTACATTGGCGTTTAGAGCAAGAGCACAAGCTTGCCAAAACGTCTAAAGGTGAAAAGACCGGCGTAATGAACGATGAGGAGGTTGCTCGTTTTATTGAACACTATCAGCGCCTTACTGAGCATGCACTCAGTACGCTTCCTCAGCAATGCGATACCGTATTCTATTTAGACGAACACAGAAACATCACACAACAGGATTTGAAGTAATGACAAAAACGCTTGTTTTCACCGATATGGATGGCACGTTGTTAGACCATCATACTTACTCTTTTGAGGCGGCGAAACCGGCTTTAACCGCATTGGACAAAAAGCAGATCCCCGTTATTCCAACCACCAGCAAAACCTTTGCAGAACTTCAGCCTCTTAGAGAAAAAATAGATTTAACGGGCCCTTTTATCATTGAAAATGGCGCTGCCATTTTTATTCCTCATGGTTTTTTTAAACAAAAGCCGGCCGGTACAGTGTGGGTAGACGGATATTGGTGTAAGGCGTTTATATCAAGCAAAAACCACTGGATTAAGCTGTTGGAAAAAATAAGCGGTGATTTTGAAGGCAGCTATAAACAGTTTTCCAAAATGTCTATTGAAGAAATCCAGGACAGTACTGGTTTAGATGAATACTCAGCCTCTCTTGCCGCCAAGCGTCAGTTTGGCGAGCCCATTTTGTGGCAAGGAAGTGATGATGATAAACAAAAATTTCTCAAAGCAGTATCACAAAGAGGTGCGTATCCTCTAGAAGGTGGGCGATTTATCCACGTTTCCGGCAACTGCGATAAAGGCCAAGCGCTAACGTGGCTGGCAAAAGAATACCAAAGACAAAATGGGGTTTGCGTACAAACCGTAGCCCTTGGAGACGGAAATAACGATATTGCCATGCTAGAAGCGGCAGATGTCTCAATACGAATTTTATCACCGGTAAATCCTCCGCCAACAGTCAAAAAAGAAGAGGTATATACCAGCACCCTTAACGGTCCAGAAGGTTGGACTGAAATGCTTACTCAATTGCTATCTCTATAATCAGGAGCACATATGGCTGATTTTTATCAAAACGGTGTTATTACTACATTACACAACTTATCGCGCAGACCTACAGAAGACCTAGAGGCTGAGCTATTACAATTCTCCAAAAAACGTCCCATGGCGTTAATTTTGCCCTCTTTGTTTTCAGAGCTTGAAGGTGACGCATTACCTCATATTATTGGTGAGCTTACATCGGTTCCCTATTTGGCCGAAGTTGTTATCGGATTAGACAGAGCCAACGAAGAGCAATATAAACACGCACTTAAATTTTTCGGTAAATTACCACAGCACCACCGAGTGTTATGGAACGATGGGCCGCGCCTAAAGGCCTTAGACGAAGAGTTACAAGCGCAGGGTTTAGCCCCAAAGGAAATGGGTAAAGGCAGGAACGTTTGGTACTGCATGGGTTACATACTGGCCTCAAACCGCGCTGAATCTGTGGCGCTTCACGACTGCGATATTGTGACCTATGAAAAAGACTTACTTGCCAAGCTAATTTACCCCGTTGCGAACCCCAACTTTAACTACGAGTTCTGTAAAGGGTTTTACGCCCGTGTTGCAAACGGTAAAATTAACGGTCGTGTTTCTCGCTTGCTGGTGACGCCCTTACTTAGAGCACTAAAACGCATTATGGGCGACAATGAATACCTTGAGTTTATGGATAGCTTTCGTTATCCACTAGCGGGAGAGTTTTCATTCAGACGTGACGTGTTAAACGACATTCGCATTCCGAGCGACTGGGGACTAGAGATTGGTGTGCTGTCTGAGATGCATCGCAACTATTCCCATAACCGGCTGTGTCAGGCCGACATCTGCGATATCTACGACCATAAGCACCAAGACTTATCATTAAATAATGATCAAGGCGGCTTATCGAAAATGTCTATCGACATCACTAAAGCCATTTTCAGAAAGTTAGCGACTCAGGGGTACACATTTAGTAATGAAATGTTTCGCTCAATTAAGGCGACGTATTTTAGGATTGCACTCGACTTTATCGAAACCTACCACAACGACGCGGTAATGAACGGGTTAACCCTAGACATTCACAGCGAAGAAAAAGCGGTAGAAATGTTCGCCAGTAACATTATGAAAGCGGGTCAAAATTTCTTAGAAAATCCGATGGAAACGCCGTTTATTCCAAGTTGGAACCGAGTAACCAGTGCGGTACCTGACATTCTAGAACGCCTACTTGAAGCGGTTGAAGCAGACACCGCCGAATATATGGAGAAGTAATATGGCATGGGATCCTCTCTATGACAAAGTAAAGCACCATTTAGAGACTATCTATGCCGATGTTTCGTTAGACGTGTCCTATGACACGCTAACGGAGCAGCTGCTAGCCGCTATCGGCATAGCATCGAGCGAAGACATTGCTTCGCCTCAATCTCACCATAACTATTGGGACGAAGAAGATATTATCATGATCACCTATGGTGATAGCGTTATTCGTGATAACGAAAAACCATTGGTAACCTTGAATAACTTCTTACATCAATATTGCAAAAACACGATCAACAATGTGCATATATTGCCGTTCTTCCCCTATAGCTCCGATGATGGCTTTTCAGTCATTGATTACTCAACAGTGAATGAGTCGTTAGGCTCGTGGGACGACATAGAGGCCATAGCGAAAGACTATGGGCTGATGACAGATTTGGTAATAAACCATTGCTCGGCGAGAAGCGTTTGGTTTGATAACTTTATTAAAAGTGAAGGACCCGGTTCAGATTTTTTCTTTACCGCAGACCCGCAAGATGACCTTTCTATGGTAACTAGGCCTCGTGTGTCACCGTTACTGCGAGAAACGGAAACCGCCGAAGGGACTAAGCACGTGTGGTGTACCTTCAGTCATGATCAGGTCGATTTTGATTTTAGAAATCCAAAGGTGCTGCTGGCCTTTGTGGACATTATCAAACTGTATATTGATAAAGGCACCAAGCTTTTCCGCCTAGATGCGGTGGCATTTTTGTGGAAAATTGTCGGTTCAAACAGCATCAACCTGTTTCAAACCCACGAAGTTGTGCGTTTACTGAGAACGCTGATTGAGCATGTCGATCCTTCTATTATTATCATCACAGAAACCAACATTCCGAATAGAGAAAACCTAACGTATTTCGGCAATGCTAACGAAGCGCATGCCATTTATAACTTCTCTCTACCACCGCTTCTAGTTAACACGTTAGTGACCGGCGACTGTACCTATTTAAAAAGCTGGATGATGAGTATGCCGCCCGCGCAAAACGGCACGGCCTATTTTAATTTCATTGCATCTCATGATGGTATTGGGCTGCGTCCCGCAGAGGGGCTGCTAGACGATGAGGAAATATCCGAATTGGTTCATACCATGCAGAACTTTGGCGGTAAGATTTCTTGGCGTGCATCTGAGCTTGGTAAACAAAAACCTTATGAAATTAATATTACCCTGTTTGACGCATTACAAGGCACCACTAAAGGGCCAGACCGGTTCCAAGTAGACCGCTTTATCTGTGCCCACTCAATTATGCTAGGCATGGAAGGTATTCCCGGGCTGTATATTCATAGTTTATTGGGCACCTCCAATGACTATGAAAAAGTGGCAAATACAGGACAAAATCGAAGTATTAACCGTCGTCGCTGGAATATTGATGAATTAGAGGCTTTGCTTGATTCGCCTTTCTCCCAGCACCACAAAGTGTTAACCCGGGTGTCTCAGCTTATCCGTATACGCAAGGCGCAACCGGCGTTTCACCCAAATGCAACTCAGTTCACGCTGCAGTTGGGTAATGAAATATTTGGGTATTGGCGACAAAGTCTTGATAGAAAGCAAAGTATTTTCTGCGTGAATAACATTTGCGATGAAGAAAAAACCATTTTGCTATCAGACATCAATTTAATCGGCACTGACAACTGGATAGACTTGGTAACACGTGGTGAAATTTGTCTTTCAAGCGGCTTCATTCAATTGAAGCCCTACCAGACATTATGGATCAGTAATCAAGACTTTGAATAGTGTGTATCAGTAAGGCTGCTGGCCTGTTTGAGACTGTGGCCTAAGTGCCGAAACCTGTGACGAAAAAGGGTTTCGGCTCACTTGGCTCCAAGTATTTAGAGCAAGTTGTCGATATGGGCAAGTATCCTTCGACATAGCCCTAAACATAGACAGTAGCCTCAAACATGGACCGTAGTCTTAAACAGAAATGAACAGTATTTTATGCAACCTATAACCACTTTTATATTTGATTTAGACGGTACACTTGTTGATTCAGTTCCCGACCTTGCGAGTGCATTAAACAATGCACTCAGCGATGTGGGTATGGCAACGTTTGGTGAATCCACAATTAGAAATTGGGTGGGTAATGGTGCAAGAGTGCTGGTTGAACGAGGACTATCGGGTAAAACCGATGCTAACACGCAGCAGTGTAAATCTACACGCAACGAGTTAATCGACCATACCTTTCAGCGTTTTTTATATCATTACGATTTAAACGTGTGTCGCGCTTCTACTCTCTACCCTCATGTGTATGACACACTCAGTACCCTTTCACGCAAAGGCTATACGCTAGCGCTAGTAACCAATAAGCCCAAAAAGTTTATCGCCCCCATTGTAGAAGCGTTCAAGGTAGAATCTTTTTTCTCTCTTTTTATTGGGGGTGATTCTTTAAAGGAAAAGAAACCTTCCCCCTTGCCTTTGAATCATGTTTGTAAAACCCTGAACGTCAAAGCGAGTGAGTGCGTAATGGTGGGCGATTCGAAAAACGATATTTTAGCGGCACATGCTGCAAACATGCGAAGTGTTGGACTTACCTATGGGTATAACTACGGCGAAGATATTGGTGCACACAACCCTAATTGGGTATTCGATGACTTTAGTCGTATCGCTTCAATTACCCCCTAGCACTATTTACTTAGCACTTTTCCCTTACACCGTCAGCCCTATAGCCCCAAGCCTATACAAGCGGCGTCCATTAGAGCACCTAGTCTAATCGATACTTCCAACTAGTCACTCTTCACCCTCAATTTTAGTTAAGACTCTCAATAAAGGATAAACACTATCGCATTTACCTTTGGTGAATAGCGTACTTTTTCTGTAGTATTCCCCGTCTATTTTTCTCGTTGTTAACTTTGTTTTCGTCTTTATTTGGCCAAAAGTTAACAGCCTCATGCCACGGTTAAATCACTCAGGGAGTTATCGAAATGTCATCCAGCTGGCTTTCATTGGAAGAGGCGCTCTCAAAGGCGCTGGCAGCGACACATGTAGTTTCTGACATTGAAACAATAAGCTTGTTTAGTGCACATCGTCGTGTAGTGGCACAAGACGTTGTCGCCACGATAGATGTGCCGCCATGGGATAACTCTGCAATGGACGGGTTTGCTATTAATGCAAATTCGTACACTCAAGGCCAAGCGCTTACCGTTCAAGGTATTATTACAGCTGGAGAAAAGGCTTCTACCCCCCTTTCCGCGGGTCATGCTTACAAAATTATGACTGGCGCGCCTATTCCAGATGGCGCGAATACAGTGATAATGATTGAGAACTGTGGCAATGATGCCGACGGCAACGTGATCATTAATGAGGCCCCTACACTGGGTCAAAATATTCGCCCTCAAGCCAATGATATCGCCAAGGGGCAAGTTCTTGTTAAAAAAGGGACTCAGCTGCGGGCAGAGCACCTCATGTTACTCTCCTCTCAAGGCCTAAACGAGGTTGTGGTTTATCGAAAATTACGAGTTGGTATTGTTGCCACTGGCAACGAACTGGCGGCCCCTGGAGAGTCGCGTAGCGACACGCAAATTTACGAGTCGAACCGTGTTGGCATAAGCGCTATTCTAAGTGACCAAAATGTAGAAGTTATCGATTTTGGCATAGTTGAAGATGATAAAGCATCTCTGACTAGGTTGTTTCATCAAGCGGCATCTACTACTGCAGACCCTACTAGCAACGTGACAGGCAACCATGTGGATATTATGGTGAGCAGCGGCGGTGTATCCGTTGGCGATGCCGATTATGTAAAAGACGTCATAGAGGCCATGGGCCACATCGAGTTTTGGAAAATTGCCGTTAAACCTGGAAAACCTTTTGCACTCGGTAGATTGAACAATACCGTATTTTGTGGGCTTCCAGGTAACCCAGTTTCCTCGTTTGTGACGGCTAAGCTTCTTGTACTTCCCATCATTAGTAAAATGCAGGGGCGGCAAGATGGTCACACTGCGCTCACAGTAACGGCCACGCTGACAAAAGACATTAAGCGTCGCGCTGGGCGTCGAGATTACCAGCGAGCCACGATGAGTTACGACGACAATGGGAACTTAGAGGTCACGCCGTTTAAAACTCAAAGCTCAGGCGTGATGACATCGATCACATCCGCTAATTGCTTTATGATCATCCATGAAGATATAAGCACATTAGCTATAGGCGATACGGTGCCGGTGATGCCATTTACCTAACGCTTAAGCCTTGCCTGTTGAGCCATGCCTATTGAGCTATGCCTTTTGCTTTTCATCTTTCAAACAATGCTGTTTAGACATGAGCTTTTAAAAGCATTTTAGTCTGAATTTTTACCGTGAGAATAGACATCTGTGAATAGAAAACGCTTTATTATCGAAGCTAGAGACGTATTAAAGTTAGCCTGGCCATTGCTGATTGCCCAAATTACGCAAATGCTCATGGGTGTGAGTGACACCATCATGGCAGGACGCTACAGCGCGACTGACATGGCTGCGGTGGCGTTAGGTTTTAGTATTACCATCCCCCTTCTTTGCTTCATTCAGGGTATTGCCCTTGCCTTACCGCCTATCATCTCAAGGCTACAAGGTAACAAGAACATTGCTGGTATTGCTGATGCCAGTCAGCAGGCCGGTTATTTAGTGTTATTTGTAGGCTTAGTCATCGCCGCGTTTATTCCATTTACTGAAAGTATCGTATCGTTATTTCCAATGGCACCAGAGCTTCACAGCATAACCGTGGACTACGTCATCTATGTATTTCTTGCCATGCCTGGCTTTGCTATCTATCAATGGTTGAGGAATTATTGTGAAGGACTGGGTAAAACAAAGCCCACCATGATCATTACCGTCATTGGGTTAATGGCAAACATTGTGGGCAATTATTTATTCATTTATGGCTTTGGCCCATTACCTGCCATGGGTGGTGCTGGCTGCGGGGTTGCTACTGCGCTGGTTATTTATACCATGCTAATTGCTACCTTTATTTACGTGCGACTTGCACCTGCGCTGCGCAAATACGACCTGTTTAATCAATGGTACCGTCCAAACTTAAAAACCATTGGTCGAACCTTCGCTTTAGGCCTTCCTATTGCAATGACAATCCTGTTTGAAGTAACGCTGTTTTCTGCCGTTGCCCTACTTCTTGCACCGTTTGGCGCAACAGTCGTTGCTGCCCACCAAGTCGCGCTTAACTTTTCAGCACTGATGTTTATGTTTCCGATGAGTATAGGTATGGCCGTGGCCATTCGCATTGGCTACCGTATTGGACAAAAGAACCCTCGACAGGCAAAAATAGCAGCGCGAAGTGCCATATTAATTGGATTTATTACTTCTGCGTGTACCGCCACCTTCACCCTTGTGGCTAAAGGTTTCATCATCAGCTTATACACAAGCGACGGCGAGGTTTACGCTATTGCCAATGCCCTACTTATCTATGCAGCGCTTTTCCAGCTCTCAGACGCTGTACAGGTAATATCGGCCAATGCGCTGCGAGGATATAAAGACACCACGGCAATGTTTATCATCACCTTTGTGTCATATTGGCTTATCGGGCTTCCCACCGGCATTATTTTGGGAAGAACCTCCTGGCTGACTAACGAGCCAATGGCTGCAGCTGGCTTTTGGATTGGATTTATTGTGGGATTAAGCGCTGCCGCAGTATTACTGGGAGCCAGGCTGCTTTATATTCAGCGTTCGACCAACGTGCTTATCGAACAACCTGCGTAAAGGTTTTTTCGCTAGGCCCTTTCATTCAAGGAAATAAAAAGGGCCTAGTTTCTCGTGTTTACAGCGCGCTTTAGACGCACATACTGCTATTAACCACTTGTGTATTATCGAGTGCGACTCAGTCCTTTGATGGCCTCGGTGAGCCCTTCTAGCGTCAACCCATACATTTTGTCTTCCATAATTTCACGCATAATTTTGATAGACGAGTAATAAGGCCAATAATTTTCAGCCTGAGGGTTGAGCCAAACCGCGTTACTGAAATGGTTTAATAGCCTTTGCATCCATGCACTGCCCGGCTCTTCATTCCAGTGCTCGACACTGCCACCAGGATAAGTGATTTCATAAGGCCCCATAGTGGCATCCCCCACAAAAATCACTTTATAATCTTTGCCGTATCGATGAATAATATCCCATATTGAGATCCGCTCTTTATTACGGCGCAAATTATCCTTCCACACTTCTTCATACACGCAGTTATGAAAATAAAAGTATTCCAAGTACTTAAATTCAGACTGCACCGCTGAAAACAGCTCTTGAGTAGTTTTTACATGGGGGTCCATAGAGCCTCCCACGTCGAAAAACATCAACACTTTAACCGCATTGTGTCTTTCAGGTGCCATATGAATATCCAGCATGCCACCCTTTTTCGCGGTTTCACCAATGGTCGTTCTAACATCAAGCTCTTCACTCGCACCTGTGCGGGCAAATTTGCGTAGCTTTCGAAGGGCAACCTTAATGTTTCGCGTGCCTAGCTCTACATCTGACGACAGGTTTTTGAATTCCCGTTTGTCCCATACCTTAGCAGCTGAGAACTTGCGATTGCCCTTTTGGCCAATGCGAACGCCCTCAGGGTTATCGCCATAAGCGCCAAAGGGTGACGTACCGCCCGTGCCTACCCATTTGTTGCCTCCTTGGTGACGTTTTTCTTGCTCTTCTAAACGTTTTTTGAGGGTTTCCATAAGCTCATCAAGACCACCAGCTTGCCTCAGGGCCTCGCGCTCTTCAGCACTTAAGTTCTTTTCAAGCTCTTTGCGTAACCATTCCTCAGGGATCTCTTTACCAAATAAGTCAATTGACTCGACACCTTCAAAATAATTAGCAAAAGCCCGGTCGAACTTATCGTACTGAGTTTCATCTTTTACCATGATGGTGCGCGACAAACTGTAAAACGCTTCTATATCGGCATACACCACGTGCTTTTCCATTGCCCTGAGTAAATCAAGCAACTCGCGAAGGGTTGTTTTAACCTGATATTTTCGCAGCGTGAAAAAAAACTGAATAAGCATTAGCGTCTCGCCATAAAGGCCAGTTTTTCAAACAGGTGAATATCTTGCTCATTTTTCAGCAATGCACCATAAAGTGGTGGAATAGATGCTTTCCCATCTTTGTTGTGTAGTGCCTCAGGTGGAATATCCTCAGCGACCAGCAGCTTAAGCCAGTCAATTAGCTCAGAGGTCGATGGCTTTTTCTTAAGCCCTGGCACATCACGTAGATTGAAAAATGCACCTAATGCTTCGCTCAGCAAATTCTTCTTAAGATCAGGGAAGTGAACATTAACAATCTCTTCCATATCTTCAGGTGTTGGAAATTGAATATAGTGGAAGAAACAACGGCGCAAGAAAGCGTCGGGCAATTCTTTCTCATTATTGGACGTAATAATCACGATGGGACGCTGAGCGGCGACAACGCGCTCTTGAGTCTCGTACACATAGAATTCCATTTTATCGAGCTCGAGCAATAAGTCGTTTGGAAACTCGATGTCGGCTTTGTCTATCTCATCAATGAGCAATACCGGGCGTTTTTCAGCGGTAAATGCTTCCCAAAGCTTTCCTTTAACAATGTAGTTTTTAATATCGTGAACACGATCGTCGCCAAGCTGTGAATCACGAAGACGGGAAACCGCATCGTATTCGTACAGTCCTTGCTGAGCTTTAGTCGTCGATTTGATATGCCATTGGATAAGCTCAGTGCCTAAACTTTCAGCGAGCTCTTCAGCAAGCATCGTTTTACCGGTACCTGGCTCGCCCTTGATTAATAAGGGTCGCTCTAGGGTGATAGCTGCGTTTACCGCAAGCTGTAAGTCTTTGGTTGCGATGTAATTAGACGTGCCACTAAAAGCCATTCTTCTTATACTCCGTTTAATTCTTCGTCTTCATGTAATTTAACAATAACATATAGCTAAAAAACACTTTGCATTTTTACGTTTGGGGCCAATGATATAGGGGTATAAAGAAATCCCCAAATTCAGGCTATGAATTATTAACTATTAAAAAGGTCGTACAGATCACGACTGTTGGGATTTGCTTGCAAATCAAGAACGAGTTAAGGATTAGAAATGAACGTATTTGACGACAATTCTCTTGCGATTGGCCGTACGCCATTAGTGAAATTAAATCGCGTTACCTCTGGCAACGTGTACGCAAAAATAGAGTCTCGTAACCCAAGCTTCAGCGTTAAGTGCCGTATTGGTGCAAACATGGTATGGGATGCGGAAGAACGCGGTGTACTGACTAAAGGTAAAGAGATCGTAGAGCCTACAAGTGGTAATACAGGTATTGCCCTAGCGTTTGTTGCGGCTTCACGAGGCTATAAGATAACTCTAACCATGCCAAGCAGCATGAGTTTAGAGCGACGTAAACTGCTTAAAGCACTAGGCGCAAACTTAGTCCTTACCGAAGCGCCAAAAGGCATGAAAGGGGCTGTTGCCGCTGCACAAGAAATTGTGAACTCAGATCCTGACAAGTACGTGTTATTGCAGCAGTTCGACAACCCGGCAAACCCAGCTATCCATGAAAAAACCACCGGGCCTGAAATTTGGGAAGACACCGATGGTAAAGTTGATGCTTTCGTCGCTGGCGTAGGTACAGGCGGCACCATCACCGGTGTAAGTCGTTACCTTAAAAACACTAAAGGTAAAGCCATTACCTCTGTTGCGGTTGAACCAACTGACTCTCCTGTTATTACCCAAGCACTTGCGGGTGAAGAGTTAACGCCAGGCCCACATAAAATTCAGGGTATTGGTGCAGGATTCATCCCGGGCAACCTTGACCTAAGTCTTATCGACGAAGTAGAGCAAGTCTCAAACGAAGATTGTATGGATATGGCACGCAAGCTAATGACCGACGAAGGCATATTAGCGGGTATTTCTTCTGGTGCGGCGGTTGTAGCAGCAAAGCGTTTTGCTGAACGTCCAGAAAATAAAGACAAGATTGTTGTCGTGCTTTTAGCCAGCGCAACTGAGCGTTACTTAAGTAGCCCAATGTTTGCGGGAGCCTTCGACGAACAAGAAGAAGTGCAATAATAGACAAACCTACTGCGAACTAACCTCGCAGAGTGTCGCTAAGGCTAACCTGTTTTAATAGAAAACACACTTTAGTGCAAAGCATGCATTAATGAAAAAAGGCAGAGCACGCTCTTTTATTGAGAACAAAAGCGAGAAACTTGAAAAAGTTTCTCGCTTTTTTGTTTTTGCATTTCGTTTAGCCGCCACATTTTTGGTATTCTTACATTCAAAGACAATGGGCAGACTAATTTGCGCTAGATAGTGTGCATTACACTTGAGATCAAATGCCCTTAAGATTAAACGCCCAGGAGGCTGAAAGAATGAACGCTAATAAGTTGTATATCGTGTTCTGGCTAACCGTTTTGCTAGTGCTAAGCGCATGTGGTGAGAAGGAAAAGGGAATTGGGCGCTATGGCATGCTTGATGAAAGTACACCTGAATACACTGCCGTTGCCTTTTTAAATAGCGTGTATGAAGATGACAATCTAGATAGAGCCATTTCATTATCTAGTGAAAAGATGACTCGCATACTTAAACGCTACCACACCAATAGAAACGTTCAGCGACATCTTCTCAATTTAAAATACGACACAGTAATCGTGACACCTCAAACGTCTGGCAGCTTAGGCAGAACCGAGTTTGCGGAGAAATCTACCATTACCGTCTTTTTAAGCGGTATGTATGGCGATGATAAAATCGAGAAATTACGCAGCTTAGATCTTATAAAAGAAGACGGTGATTGGAAAATCAATAAAATTCATCCCGATACCTATTTATAGGCTTTCTCTTCCTACCCAATCCTAACAAGAGCGTGCTCCATAGTAATAAAAAAACGCTGGCTAACACGCTCTCTTCACCACATCTACTGTATTAAGATAAGAGAAGTTTGCGGTGGCGTTAGAAATCTAGCACCATCCTCTTGAATGACTACCATATCTTCTACTGAAATAGTCTTAGTTTTTTGATTTTTTCCTTCATGTAAAAATGTTGATGTATCTGTATTGTCTTCAGAATAATACCAACTAAAAAAACCATCAAATGCAAAGGTCATATGTCTATCCAATAGTTTATCGGATGCAGGTCTCACTCCCAAATTGGGCCCGACATCGTGCGCCACATAACCCACTGGGTGACCTGTGCTCCACATAACTGGTAAAGAGCCTGATTGCTGCATAACGTATTGCTGCGCTTTGTGAACAGCATTACCCTTAGCACCGGGAGTCATGGCGTTAAATGCTGCGTTGCGACCATTGATTGCACTTTTCCAAGCATGCTGAAGTTGCTCCGGTGGTTGTGCCTCACCCTCTTGCAACACATACGCAAAACGTTGAATGTCAGTGACCCACTGATTAAAAACGCGTATTCCGAAATCTATTTGAATGACATCCCCTCGCTGAATCACTCGATCAGTAGGGTGTGAATGCCCTCTGTCTGGACCGGAATTAACCGCTGGATTCTGACTAGGAGCCCAACCATCTCCTACTCCCGCGTCCGATATTTTACGCTTTAAGAATTGAGCAATGTCTAGGTCAGTGCTCTTTCCTGGAATAACGGCTTGATAAGCTTCATATTCCCACCTTGAGGTAATAGCCGCGGCTTTCGCCATGATCTCTATTTCTTCTGGTAACTTTCGCGCAAGCCAATAGTAAATAGCGTCTTCAGCGCTTTTAAATGATATATCAGTATCTGTAAAAGCGTCGTTAAGTGCGATATATTGTGAATGGCTTAGTCCATCAGCAAGTGGGTTAACGGTAAAGCTATTAATCCCAATTTGGCCTTTCGTATTCTGCTGAGTGAGATACGATGATGCTGCCTCTATCGCGCTTTGTGATTTATCTACGTCGATTACAAAGTCAAACGTACCTAATTCTTTTAACGCCGTTGACTCACTCAATGGTGAAAATATCCGTGAAGTCACTGCCTCGGATTCACTATCTTTACTAAAGAGAACCACCGCTGTGCCACCTGCATTTTCACAACCTACATGATTGGCTAGTGGATCGTTGTTATTCTCGCGGCATATAATTAACCAGTGGTCCAAGTCTGCCGCAACCATTGCGCCGGGCAATAACGTGCTAATGCGCTTCTTTCGTATTTCAAGCCAGGGAGATGGCGAATTGAAATACTCGATATATCCTTCTACTTCCTCAGAAGAGGGGATCCTATTTACGGCATTCGGCTCCCTTGCATAGGACTTTTCAGATAGCAGATTTTCGTCGCTGCTGGTTTGGCCATAGGCATTTTTATAGAGTCCCCCGCTCACTAGTACAATCAACAACAACGGTATATATCGTTTGTGCGTAATCATTACTCTTTTCCTTTTATCACGTATTGAGAGTTGAGTTTTACATTTAAAAACTCAGACCTGACATTCATTGTTAAACGCTACCACCGACCAAGGATTTCACAGCAACTAGGGCGTGTTGAATAAATGTATTCTTTGCTTGGTTTGCTTGTTTATACCTGAGACAATAAAGGTTCACTCTATAAAGCGACGATCCTATGAAACTTCTAGTTCGCAATCTTGCGAGAACGACCACAGAACAAGAAATTCTTACTCTTTTTTCAGCGCACGGCACTGTAAATGAGTGCAGCCTTGTACTTGACAAAGAGACCGGCCAATCAAAAGGTTTTGCCTTTGTTGAGATGGCTGATGCTGACGAGGCTAACAATGCTTTGAAAAGTCTTCACTACACTACATTGGCAAGTAATAAAATACGGGTAAAACTAGCCCAAGACTAGGGCTTTTAAAACAAGCGCCCTTACGATTTCACTTTGGCACATTGAGTATCTGAACACGTTCTGCTTCCGGCATCCCTCTAGGCTATTACCTTAAGCGGAACAAAAGTAAGTGAGCTTTAGATACTCGGGGACCTCAGCTCGATAGCTTTTTTGCCAATAAGGCTGGCTAAGCCTACCACCGATACTTCCCATTGAGTGTTTTCGCTGTCTTTAATGGCAACAGTAGCCAAAATACGTGAAACACATCCCATTGCCCGCCCCTGCTCAAAGACGAAGTTAAAAGTTGGATTCACCTTAGTGAGCGCACGCTGGTGTTTGCTGCAATTTTCACTGCTGCTTCCTTTAGAATCAATCTCTTCAATACTATGCTTAGCTAAATAACAGGCCAAGGCACCACTGGCACTTCCGGTAGCCGATTCTTCCGCGATCCCTAGCAAAGGGGCGAAGTTTCGACAACTCGCGGTGAGGTTAGACGAGTATTCACAGATCTCAAAGGCGTGAATGCCAACTGCATTATGCTGTCGGCAAAACTCAGTGGTTTTATCTGCGTTTAGGTCAATTTTACTTAAATACCCTGTTGGCACAGCCATAATAATATCCGGCAGCCCAGTAGAAACAACTTCAATGGGAAGTTGAGTGGATGCCAAAACATCAGGTGCAATTCCAATAAGTTCAGATACATCTTCATAAGGAAGGCGTTGGGTAAACTCTGGCGACTTTTGCTCCATAACGACATTACCGTCGCCCGTGATACTCACCCCCAACATTCCCGCCTTGGTGCGTTGTGTATAGTCCCCTGCTTGTAATATTCCCTGTTGAAACATCAGTGAGAATGCAGCGAGAGTGGCATGGCCGCAAAAATCAACTTCACCAGTGACGGTGAAAAATGACAGCGCTACGTCAGCGTATTCGTCTTTAGAGACAAAGGCAGTTTCAGAATAGCCCACGGCCTGAGCAACCTTCAGTTTTTCTTCAGCAGACAAGCTATCTGCATTTAGTACCACCCCCGCAGGATTTCCGCCCTCATCAAAAGCGGTAAACGCATTGACCAAATGCACTTCAATTGTCTTCATTTGGCATTTCCTCGTTTCAAAAAAAGTTTTAATAAAGAATGTAATAAAAGCTACAAACAAAAAAGCCGAAGCAATATCTGCTTCGGCTTTTATTATGGGAGTTTGTTTAAAAGCTGCTCATATCCTGAACCGTTACAGGTCCAATATCAGCGGCTTCTACTTCCGCCTTAATCTTCTCAGCATCACCAATAATTAGCCACGTAAGCTTACCTGGTTGTACAACTTGTTTAGCTGCGCTATTTAAGTCGTCAAGGGTTAAGCCATTGTATTTTTCTACCAAGCTTTCTGGATAATTAAATTCGCGATTAAACCGACTGCTTGACAATAAGCTACCTAGTACAGCACCTGCTGTCTCATACTGTCCGGGTAACGAACGTACCTGATCGAGTCGGGCTCTGTTCAATTCCATTTCAGTAGGTGGGTTGTCACCAAGATAGCCGTTAAGCTCTTTCTTTAGCTCTTGTAGCGACGCGCCAGTCTTATCGGTTTGCACTGGTGCATAAACCATGTATGGCCGTTGTCCACGAGCTTCCTGCAAGAATGTGTAAGCACCGTATGCCCACCCTTTATCTTCGCGAAGATTCATGTTTACCCGAGCAGTGAATGCGCCGCCGAGCGTTTCGTTCATTGCGTTAATCGCGATGTTATTTTCAACACCCGTTGGTGGTGCAAGGTGGGCGGCAAGAATGAGTGACTGCTGTGACCCAGGGCGGTCGATAATAATGGCTCGACCTTTTGCAGGCAGCTGTGCTTCAGCTATTTGCTTAGTCCCTTTTTCACCAGATACTTTCCATTTACCAAACTCTTTTTCTAACGTGGGTTTGATATCGTCAAGGGTTGTATCGCCAACAACAAAAATGGTCGCATTGTCTGGGCGTAACCACTTGTTTTTAAAGTCGATTAAATCGCTGCGCGTAATTGAAGTCACATCAGGCGCCGTACCTAAACCTGTGAAAGGTATGCCATAGGCATGATCATCACCGTAAATTAGTGGTGGCAGCAGCGTAAGCGCAATGCTTATTGGGCGTGTCATCTGCTGTGCGATATTGCTGAGTATCAATGTGCGCTGACGCTCAATTTCTTCTTTATCAAACGTTGGGTCTTTGAGAATATCGCCAAATAAGGCAAGTGACTCTTCCATATTCTCTTTAAGCATGGACATGCGCACTGTTGTCGTATCTAAATTTGAGCCGCTATTAAGGTTTGTGCCTAATTGCTCAAGCTCTGCAGCTAATTCGAGCGCGTCGTAACGACCTGCACCTTCATCGAGCATACCCGTTGCAAAGCTTGCTAAACCAAGTTTGCCGCCCGCATCTGCCGCGTAGCCTGCGTCAAACTGAACCGCAACATTAATAAGCGGCACGGTAGAACGCTTTGCGAATACCACATTTATGCCATTTGATAGTGTGGTCTGGGTCACTTCTGGAAAGGTAAGCTGTGTTTCAGCAGCAATATCAGGAAGCCCTGAACTGCGGTCAACGCCCTCGCCACTAGCAGCATGCTCTTCAAATGGCACAAAAGTAATCTGGTGCCAGCCATCACCTAACCATTCTTTAGCTGCCGCTTTTACCTTCTTAGGCGTTGCATTAGCCAATTCTTTTAGTTCTGTTTTGAAATAAGTAGGGTCACCTGCAATGAATTCACCCGTTGCTAATCTATCGGCTTTACCACCAAAGCCGCCAACTTCTTCAAGTCCACGGATGATTGAGGCGCGTCGTTTTGTAGATACCAGCTTAACTTCATCTTTCGTTGGTCCTTTGCGCAAGAATTCCTGGATAATTTTATCCATTTCGCGTTCTACTTTTTCTACATCTTCACCCGCAGCCACATCAACACTCAAACCAAAAATGGATGCAATTTGCAGTTCGTAGTTAAATACTGACGCATTGGTAGCAATCTGTTGATCGTAAACCAACTCTTTGTACATGCGAGAGTTTTTACCATCGCCCAACACACTTGCTGCAATTAACAAGTCTGTGGCTTTTGCACTTTTGTTTTCAGGAGACACCCACAAGCGAGAAATACGAGTTTGCGGTACTTTGTCTTGAATAATTTCCCGTGTATTCGCAGAGCGGCTTGGGATCCAAGATTGCCACTTGGCAAGTGATGGACCGGGCTCAATATCACCGAAGTATTTGTTTACCATCGGTTTGGCCTCTTCGGCATTAATATCACCGCTTAGCACCAGGATAGCGTTGTTCGGGCCATAATATTTATTAAACCACGATTTCACGTCATCTAAAGACGCTGAATTCAAATCATCCATAGAGCCGATAACGTTGTGAGAATAAGGGTGTTCATTGGGAAACAATGCTTTAACAGCATGACCTAAAAACGCGCCGTATGGCTGATCTTCTCTTTGACGCTTTTCGTTTTGCACTACGCCGCGTTGTTCATCAAGCTTCTCTTGAGTAACTGCACCTAAAAGGTGACCCATGCGATCCGATTCCATCCATAAAATACGGTCTAACGCTGGAGTTGGAACGGTTTGAAAATAGTTGGTGCGGTCAAAATTTGTTGTACCATTTAGCCCGGTAGCGCCAGCTTCTTGAAGAGGTCCAAACCACTCGTCATCGTAGTTTTCAGTGCCGTTGAACATAAGGTGTTCAAAAAGGTGAGCAAATCCAGATTTACCCTCGGGCTCATCCTTCGACCCCACTTTATACCACACCGCCACTGCGACAACGGGGGCTTTGCGATCTTCATGAACAATAACGGTAAGACCGTTATCAATCGTGAACTTTTCATAGCTTATATCAATATCGTCGTTAGCTACCACGGGAGATATTCCTACCAAGGTAATAGCGACAATACTCAGGCATTTTTTAGAAAACTGCCTCGTAATATGTTTGAACACACTCATAAAATATTATCCTTATTTTTATGTTTGCAAAACGTTTATGACTTTATTCGTAGGTTAGTTCGTAGGTCAACACGCCAGTTTCTGACGTTAATTTTTGTCGTAAATTTTTGTTTTAGCTTTGGGGTGTTAAACCTTTCTCGGGCGGCAAAAATGCAGATTGTACCCACCATCTAAATTAAGGTAGCCTTTCAACAGCGGTAACGCAAAGGACTAATAAAGAATAATCGTTACAAAACGTTAAAGCACGATGCAACGTCAAGGAGTAGCCGCTGGTGTGGCTCGAGACACATTAGTACAACCCTCCCTTTATTATTCTCAACTTAGTAGGTTTGAGTCGTAATTTTCTTTGCTGTAGGAGCTCTTTTTAGGCACTTTTTTAGACGCTTTTTCTAGGAGTCTTTTTTAGGAGTCTTTTTTAAGAGTTTGGGCCCTTAACTCGATTAATCTCTCTAGTGGTATAGAAGAAAGCAATAATGGCGCTCAAGATAACCACAGTCACTATGGTGTAGAACATGGATACCATGGGATAGTCCCACATCACAATGAGCACATAATTAATGGAGGCAGGCACAACAAGCTGTCGGGCAATCCCAAGATACATAGGAAACATGGGCTTTTGCATTGCCTGCAAAATAGCCACACTCTGAAACAAAACAACGTACGCATAAAACGCTAACGTATCAATTCGAAGGTAAGTGACGCCCGTATTTTTAATGGCACTGTCGTCGCTGAAAAGACCCATTGCCATTGGCGATAGAAAATACATCACCGGAATAGACACAACTGCCATTAAGAAGCCGATTAACAATCCTTTTCGGTACGTCTGGGCTACTCGGTCGTAAAAACCCACGCCCATATTCTGACCTGCAATAGCCATTACCGCGCTGTTTAAACCTAATGCTGGCAGTAAAAGTACCTGCTCAAGTCGAAGACCAACGGTGTACCCTGCCACGTGTTCGCTCCCGAATTGACCAATAAGCGCGACGGTAATAAACCCACCCAAAATAATTGTGAGCATGTTAAAGCTGGCAGGTAAAATTTGCTTCAGAAGATCGAGCCAACGTTGTTTATCAAAGGTGGGCATTACCGATATATTTAAACGCTTCATAAGTACACGAAGCAGGTAAAAGGCAGTAGCAAACTTTATCACTACGGTAGCCAGTGCTATGCCGCTTACCCCTAAATCAAGGCCGAAGGTAAATAGCGGATTAAGTCCGAAATTCGCAAAAAAACCAATCATCAGGGCGTTGCGATTAGATTTAGTATCTCCCAGTGCCATTAACGCACCAGCGGCACCGAACGATAAAGTGAAGCCTACGGTGCCTGCTAGCGTTACCCATAGATACTCCATCGCCAGTGGCTCAATATTAGGCTCAGCACCAAGCAACACCACTAAGGGGCGCGCCGCAAAGTAACCTAAAATACATGAAAGTGCACTGAAGGCGATGGCAATGCCGCTTACATTATCTAGCCACCCTTTAACTTCGTGAGTCTCTCCTCGTCCAGCCCCGGGCGCAATCATTGCAGACGCACCGGTTTGAATACCAATACCGATTGATAAAAGTAAAAAGAAAACGCTTGATGCGATAGATAAGCCTGCGAGCGCATTATCTGACAAATAGCCGGCAAACCAGGTATCCGTGAGGTTATACAAGGTGTTGAAAATCATGCCCGTTGAGGCGGGGATCGCCAAGCGCACCATGTGAGAGAATATGGAGCCTTCCGTCAGCGATGGTTCAGATTTTTTTAAGGCTTCTTGCATTAAGCTTCTCCAGCTATGTCGAGTAGGCGCAGTGACATACGATTTTTAAGCTAATAGAAGCATCGTCCCTTAGAAACACTGTCCCTATATCAACAATAAAAAATCTGTACAAAAATATTGGTTACACAAAAGTTACGTAATCTATAGGTTTAAGTTTATTATGAGACAACAGACTTTTTGTACTGCTGCCTCAGCGGAATCGAGATGCTTGAGGGAGAGGAAACCCTTACTTGTTTTGTCTTGCCGCTAATTTTTCTAATTGTTCATCAGAAGCCGGCAGCTGGTGATTTTCCTTCCACTGAGAATAAGGCATCTTGTAAACTACTTCACGTGCCGCGTCATAATCTATTTCAACGCCCTTATCGTTTGCAGCAGCTGAGTACCACTTTGCTAAACAATTGCGGCAGAAGTCAGCCAGAATCATTAGGTCGATATTTTGAACATCTTTGTTGGCATCAAGGTGCTCTACTAAGCGACGAAAAACTGCTGCTTCTACTTCGGTTTGCGTTTGTTTATCCATTTTTAATCCTTAGCTGTAAAACTCATTTTCACAAAACAAAAAAGGGAGCCAGGCTCCCTTTTTATAACTTTTTTTTTAACTTCGTTGTTTAACTACGGTGTTTACCGCATTTAAACATACTTACTCTGCGTCGTCAGACTTTGGAGCAGGTCTTTCTAGAAGTTCTTTAATGCTTAAACGTACACGGTTTTGGCGATCAATTTCCATAACCTTAACGTCAACCATTTCGCCTTCTTTAAGATAATCAGTTACTTTGTTCACTCGCTCATGAGCGATTTGTGAAATGTGAACAAGACCTTCTTTACCTGGAAGTACTTCTACGAAAGCACCGAAGTCAACGATGCGGGTAATTTTACCGTTATAGGTTTTACCCACTTCAATTTCAGCAGTCACTTGCTCAATCTTAGCAATAGCGATTTCTGCTTTCGCACGCTCTGTTGCAAAGATTTTGATAGTGCCGTCATCTTCAATTTCGATGTTGGTATCAGATTCTTCAGTAATTTGGCGAATCATTGCTCCGCCTTTACCAATTACGTCACGAATCTTGTCTTGGTCAACTTTCATGGTGTAAATGCGCGGTGCAAATTCACTAAGCTCTTCACGGTGACCGCCAATCGCTTCGTCCATCACTTTAAGAATATGCAAACGGGCTTCTTTAGCTTGCTTAAGCGCAATCTGCATGATTTCTTTAGTGATACCTTCAATCTTTATGTCCATTTGAAGTGCAGTAATACCGTCGGTAGTACCCGCAACTTTAAAGTCCATGTCGCCAAGGTGATCTTCGTCACCAAGGATGTCTGAAAGTACAACAAAGTTTTCGTCGCTCTTCACTAGACCCATTGCAATACCTGCAACTGATGCCTTAATAGGAACACCAGCATCCATTAGCGCAAGTGACGTACCGCACACTGATGCCATAGATGATGAACCGTTAGACTCAGTGATTTCAGATACCACACGTACTACGTACGGGAATTCTTCTTCACTTGGCATAACCGCTTGGATACCACGTTTCGCTAGACGGCCGTGGCCAATCTCACGACGCTTTGGAGACCCAACAAAACCAGTCTCGCCTACACAGTATGGAGGGAAGTTGTAATGAAGCATGAAACGACTGTCGCGCTTGCCTTGAAGCTCGTCAATCATCTGTGCGTCACGTTCTGTACCTAGTGTTGCAGCTACGATTGCCTGCGTTTCACCACGTGTGAACAACGAAGAACCGTGAGTACGTGGAAGAATGCCAGTCGCTACGTCGATAGCACGGATCATCTTAGGATCACGACCGTCAATACGAGGTGCACCTGAAAGAATGCGAGAGCGCACTACGTCAGATTCAAGGTCGTGAAGAAGCTCAAGCACTTCTTTTTGGTCTTGTTCTTCATCTTCAGCAACAATCGCCGCTAGCGCTTTGTCTGTTGCAGCAACTACAGCGTTTTTACGCTCTAGCTTGTCGGAAATTTGGTAAGCCGCCGTCATTTCTGCTTCAGCAAGTGCTTTCACTTTATCTTTAAGCGACGTATTTTCTTCTTCCGGCTTCCAGTCCCACTTTTCAGTGCCGACTTCTGCTGCGAATTCGTTAACCGCAGTAACGACTGCTTGCATTTGCTCGTGACCGTACATAACGGCGCCAAGCATAGTGTCTTCTGAAAGCACAGCGGCTTCAGATTCAACCATTAATACTGCCGCTTCAGTACCAGCAACAACTAAATCAAGCTCACTTGATTCTTGCTCTTCTGCGCGGGTGTTAAGAATGTATTCACCGTTACTGAAACCTACTCGTGCGGCACCAATTGGGCCGTTGAAAGGCATACCAGAAATCGCTAACGCTGCTGATGTACCAATAAGAGAGATGATATCAGTTGGAATATCTGGGTTAGCAGACATTACCGTAATGATGATTTGAACTTCGTTTTTGAAGCCTTCAGGGAAAAGTGGACGAATTGGACGGTCAATAAGACGTGCAATTAACGTTTCACCTTCAGATGGACGGCCTTCACGTTTGAAGAATCCACCAGGAATTTTACCCGCAGCATACGCTTTTTCTTGGTAATTAACTGTTAGAGGAAAGAAGTCTTGATTCGCATTTGCTTCTTTCTTGCCAACTACCGATACCAATACAGACGTGTCGTCCATACTCGCTAAAACCGCTGCTGTTGCCTGACGAGCGATTACGCCCGTTTCTAGAGTTACAGTATGCTGACCATACTGAAATGATTTAGTAATAGGAGTCACTATTTGTCCTTTAATTTCAATCTTTATTTATCGCTTTTAATTGCGGCGGTTAGTATAGCTATGAACGCTGAATTTTGCCATCGTCAAATGCGAGCTAACATTGAAATTATTATGTATTTATCTCCCCTATTCCCCACCGCAGCTTTGTGACTGTATTAAATGTGATGACATGGCTATATTTTCATCACAATGCAATAAACTGATGCCATAAAATCGAGTATGCTGGTGTTTGAGCAACGGTCAAAAATAACAACCTCACAAAATAACCGTATAAAACAAATGTGCGTTAAGGGGAATTTATGCTTGTGCTAAGACTGAATAAGGCTGGAATGCCACAAGAGTGGATAGATATAGAACACGCCGCCAAACTGTATTGTCAGGACAAGGTATTGTTTGAACTTGGTAAAGACGCCATCACGCTTAAAGGAGGCTGGAATCACGCTGGCATTCAAAGTGAGCTGTCGTTATCGAGTATCATAGCTTGCGATGGCAAGGTCACTGATATGAGCGGAAAAATTGCGTTAACTAATAAGTACCTTTTTCGCCGCGATAATTACATGTGCCTTTATTGCGGTACACAGTTTGCGCCAAAACAGCTTACTCGCGATCATATTCTACCCCGCTCTCGGGGCGGTAAAGACAACTGGACTAACGTTGCCTCTGCCTGTCAGCGATGCAACCACGCCAAAGGCGCAAAAACACCTGAAGAAGCTAGCATGCCCTTACTCGCCGTTCCTTTCAGACCAAACGTTTATGAGCGTTTTTACTTGATGAACAGGAAAATTCTCGCAGACCAGATGGCTTTTTTACAAAATCATTTCACTCGAAATCGGCAATGGACATGTACTTAGAAACCACCGCCACCAGCTGATGGCTGTGTTGCAGCACCAAGGTGTTGCGGCACCCCGATAGCGGCTTGCTCTGGGGTATTGCCCAGTAAGTTGTCCTCTTTCATCGCTCTAAACCATAGACTTAGCCAATCTGAACACATCTTGTGTTCCAATTCATGAGCTTCGGCGGTGGGGCAAAACAAACTCACTTTAACCACGACTTTTGCTAATTCGTTGGTCTTAATTTCAACTTCAGGGTCAATACGAATAAACTCTTGTTCTAGGTGACGCTCAATTAATCCTTTATACCTTTCAGCAACATCGCGAAAGTATTCGCAGTGTGCTTGCGCTCTGGCGTGAAATGCAGGCAATAAACTGTAAGCGTTAACGGTGGGTTCATTAACGATTTCAAAGGAATGCAGTCTGTAGCGGCGCATAAAGTTGAGGTTTTTGACAGTCTGTGTCACTAGCTGGCTATTAGGCACATAAACATGCTTGCCGGTAAAGTTGAAGCTTTCTGGGTCAACCTCTAATAATGCAGTTTTCGCCCAGTCCATTTCGACAACTTCACCAATCACGTTATTCATTTGGATCCAGTCACCCACACGAAACGGTCTGGCGCTAAGGTAGTAGATAAACCCCATGAAGCACTGAATAAACTCTCTGGTAGCCAGTACTATGGCTACCATGAATGCCGCTATGGATATGGCTAAGGTTTGTATTTCTGATGACCACACTACCATCAGCAAGATTATGATGAATGCATTGCCTAGCTGCTCAAGAATGTTGATTTGGTTTCGTCGGTCCTCGCCGTGGCGAGTACTTCTATGTTTAATTAGACGTAGAAGCCCTTTTTTTACATAGTGAAGCATTACGAGCAATAAAATAGAGGCCACTAGTTTGTATTCGTTCGCATAAGCAATAAGTTGCTGCCATAGCTGCTCTGGCTCTATCATTATCTGCACGCATGTACTCCGAGACGTAATTTGAAAATTTAGTAAAAAAAAAGCGCTGACGAGTGTCAGCGCTTTGCATTATGAAGCACGCAACTAGTTGGCACAATGCCGACCAGTCTGAATCCCATAAGAATATCAAAAGAATGTCATAAGTAACACCTTATGATGTCTATGGAAATGGGGTTTACGCGCGAATTTGACCTTCGCCATTAACCAAATATTTTTCCGACGTGAGCGATTCAAGACCCATTGGTCCATAGGCATGCAGCTTGGTTGTTGCAATACCAATTTCGGCACCTAAACCTAGTTGACTACCATCTGAGAAACGCGATGATGCATTTACCATTACCACACTGGCATCAACGGCACGTTGGAAAAGCTTCGCTTTTGCTTTGTCTTTCGTGCAGATTACTTCAGTATGATTACTACCGAATTGTGCAATATGGTCGATGGCACCGTCAAAATCATCAACCACGCGAATGGCAATTTCAAGGCCAAGATACTCTTCACCGTAGCCACTTTCGTCGATAACATCTGCGCCTTCAAAGTAAGAAGCGCCTTTGCTGTCTACGTGAACTTTTACGTTGTGCTCTTTAAACGCCTGAGCGACGCGAGGCAAAAACTCACCAGCAACGGCTTGGTGAACAACTAACCCTTCTAAAGCGTTACATACGCCCGTACGCTGCGTCTTACCGTTAAGTAAAATTTCTAGCGCATTGTCTAAGTCGGCATCGCTGTCTACGTAAAGATGGCATACACCTTTAAAGTGCTGGATAACTGGCACTTTTGAGTTCTCAGTTACATAGTTAATAAGCCCTTCACCACCGCGAGGGATTATCACATCAATGTAGTCTCTCTGTTCCATGAGTTCTTGCATCAGCGCACGGTCAGGATTTGGCACCACGGTTACAAGGGCTTTTGGCAAGTTGTGCTTTTCAAGAGTCTCTTGCATTAGCTCTGCTATCGCAAGGCTGGTATCTAGCGCTTCTTTACCACCACGCAGTATTACCGCGTTACCCGATTTGAAGCATAGAGCACCAGCATCTGCTGTTACATTTGGGCGTGCTTCATAAATCATGCACACTACACCAAGAGGTATACGCATTTTCTTAATTTCGATGCCATTAGGACGCGTGCCGAACACACGTTCTTTGCCCACTGGATCGTCAAGTTCAACGATAACTTCGATGCCTTCGGCCATTGATTCAATGCGCTCATCGTCAAGGATCAAACGGTCAATCATTGCAGCATCTAGATTATTTTCTTTAGCTCGTGCAACTTCTTTCTCATTCACAGCAATAATTTTGTCTTTATTTGCTCTAATCGCTGCAGCCATGTCAGTTAACACCGCGTTTTTCTGGCTCTCATCCAAAATTGCCAGTGTACGTGCAGCTTGTTTTGCTTGTTGTGCTAACTCAGTAATAATACTCATTCTTTCTCCAGATTTGCTACGTGCTGATCAGAAATAATTGGCCCGGTCTTCTCTTCGAATTCATGGGCAAACTCATCGCTTTCCTGATTAGCAATAAAATTCAATAAACAGCTACTGTAATTCGATTTGGCTTTAACAAGTTTCGTTCCGTCTTCTTTGCGAACCAATATGGTATCGCCCACTGAAAACTCGCCGTTTACACCGATAATTTCGCTGCTTGTCAGTTGGTCGCTGTCCGTTATCAACGTGCCGTCAAAGTTACCTTCAATAATAACTTCACCTTGGGCGTTTGATGTGTGACGCATCCAATGTTCATTTTCTTTCATTGGTTTCTTGAACGGTCTAAAGTGCGTGCCAGGGTTTTCACCGGCCAACAGCATATTAAACGACAATTCTGTAAAACCATTAATTATGTAGGTGTCTATGCCATGTGACACTGCTTTTTCAGCAGCTTCAATTTTGGTGCGCATACCGCCGGTACCAACGCCACCTTTCACTGCACCGCCGGCCATGGCGTAAATACTTTCATCAATAGTATCCACCGATTTAAGCATCTTTGCATCATCGTGTTCGTGTGGGTTTTTATTGTACAACCCATCAATGTCAGAGCATATTATTAGTGCATCAGCATCCGCTGCTGCTGCAACCATTGCTGACAAGTTGTCGTTATCGCCAACTTTCAACTTGTCAGTCGTAACCGTATCGTTTTCGTTTACGATTGGTAGAATATTGTTATCAAGAAGACTGAAAATAGTTTCCCTGATACTGACATAACGCTCTCTGTCACGCAGATCGGCGTGTGTTAGCAGCATTTGAGCAGACGGAAAATCGAACAATCTATCCCAGGTTGCAATCATTTCTGTTTGCCCTGCAGCAGCCATAGCTTTTTTGACCGCTATGTTAGATTTTTCTTGATCTGCAAACATGTGTGAACCTGCAGCCACTGACCCCGAGGAAACTAAAACAACCTGGGTACCATTGGCTCTACAGCGCACGATGAATTGCGCAATGCTAAGTAAGTAGTGACTACTACACCCCTGTTGATTAGGTGCAATTAGTGCGCTTCCCACTTTGATAACTACGCGATTCCAATTTGGATGACTCATAATAAATATCTAACCTTTAGATTGTTGATTCGCAAATTCTTGACCGGCGCTTTATCTATCCATGTTCTTGAGCAGTGCAGTTAATTGCAATGCTCTTAAATACTCATTATCAAGTATTAAAACGCGATTGGCGTTAGCCGGCCTTGAAGCAACTGCAAATTGCATGCTCCATAGTAATTTTTAACTTAGTTTTATTAATTTTAGACCATTTTTTTTAAATCACATTCAGCCACGCAGTTCCAATAAACGAAGCGGTTCTGACGGTATTGATAAAAATAATGAATTGGTCTTTGAGAAAACCTTGCGCAGCCTAAGAGACGAACTTACTCCCCTTAGCGCAATGTTTTTACGCACCGACAATAAACCTGCTGCCGTTCGCGAATATTCAATTCGTGAACGTGTTGTTGGTGAGCAAGCCGTGCATGTTGTAGTGCTTGAAGGCAAAAAATGTGGCAGAGAAGATTTTTCTGCTCCGCTTTTAAGCTGTCCGTTTACTGAAGCATTCGCTACGTTACTTTTTATCGGGCGGTGTGCAAACACGCCTTTACCTAGCAATGTTGTCGAAAACGCTGCCAGCGATATGTAACTTTCAGATGTCATATAGTGAACAAAGTCCTCTTCAGCTTCGGGAATCTAATCATTATGTTCCAGCTCAAGCAACGTGCATGCCTTTCTAGCAAAATGCTATTTACATCGAGCAATAATCATTAGAGTTCAAACAATATATAGATTTTTGAGAATATTTCAAGCGCAAATTATGCTCAACTTGCAGTCAGTACTAGTAGCATGATGTTTTACGTTTAACGTGTTTCACGAACAACATTGGTTCAAAAATTAAATTTTTTTGTTAATTTTCATATGATTAAAAAACACTTATTTACTATGAAACAATACAATCAGCTATAATATTAAACAAAATTTAACCAGTTACATAGATAACAAAACATTTGCGTCTTAAATGAAACAAACCACCCTTCCTGAACAAATAACATTCCAAAGAAGCTATCCCTTGGCTTTTAGGAACATCCTAAAACAGTTTTATGACAACAAATGAATCGCCGAAATCTTAATGAAAAATAGCTCTAATTCTCACTGATTGCGTTTTTTTAACTTCGAGTGAAGTAAAATATTGGAGCGTGCTGGCATAATCATCTACTGTCGAATTTACCGTGTTATTTTTGCAAATGTTGTGAAAAACCGACACACAATCATCCTTATGTTGAGCCTCTATTACGATTGAATGTGAAGCGGCTTGTAGCGTTGAATTCAAATTTCTTGATCAGGAATATAACTTGACTCTTGTGCTTAGTACTTTAAATTCAATAAGATACAGCGATACAACTATTCACCTTTTTTACACATAGCCTATGTCTGAGCAACTCATTACTACTTTGATGCGATAAAATTTATGAACGGAATACATCTTGTATACGTTTATTCATAAGCGAATTAATACAAATGAATCGATATTGCACTTCAACTGCACAGCGTTCATGCCCGACACACTATTTAATTGACAATTGTTTGATTAACATCGTTAACGATTAAAGACAAAAATAGGATGTTAAATTTTTATCAAGCAGTTTTCGGGTTTGCGTGAAGGCAGCTGTAAGTTTTGAAATATGGGAGTTCCAATGAAAAGCAACAGCCAGAATACAACTACGTCACGAGAGAGTAGCAACACCAATATACGAGCAGCGATTGTCTCAAGTGACAAGCTCCAGGTTGCTGCTATATTTGATACTACTGACGAGGCAAAAATTGCTTTGAGACGGGTTGAAGAAGAAACAAACGTTGCCTCGCACCAAAGCGAGTTGATAGAGCCTTGTGACCCCAAATTGAGCGAAAAGTTGGAGCAGAAATCTTCATCTATAGCAAACACCCTTTGGACGTCGCATCTTGCGCTTTCTGGGATAGGATTTGTCATAGGTATGATTGCTGCGTTTCTACTAACGCAGTACGGACCAGCACTTACGCAACAAAATCCTTTGTTTACGTACATTGCCCTCATAAGCCCTGGTACATTTATTGGTATGTTTGTGGCGGGCTTAATTGCTCTGCGACCAGATCGCAACGAAATTGATTTGAATGTGAGTGATGCCGCTCGTAACGGCAAGTCGGCATTAATTATTAATTTACATAAATCACAATCCGCAAAGACGATTTCAGGTTTGCTACAGCAACAAAGCAACAATGTAGTGCAATCGATTAAATAAGTTACATAGACCTTCCGTTCTATTAAACTATTGAGTAAAGATCCCGTATCATGGGATCTTTATCATATTGCCCTCACCTACATCGACCGGACAGTATCTATGGATTTAATTTTTTTTGATTTAGACGGAACGTTACTGAACAAGTCGTCCGAAATATCGGATTACACCAGAGAGACACTAGCACTTCTCAGTGAACGCGATATTGCATACACCGTGGCAACTGGGAGGACAATGCACTCTGCACAGCATGTGATTGGGCAACAACCATTTGTACTACCCCATATATATAACAATGGCGTCGCCATCTGGGACCCTACTGGCAATGCTCTTACACTTGAAAACCTACTTAATGACAACGAAGCCGCCACAATTATTGAGTGTGCTACTCGTAATGGAATTACGCCTTTTATCAATACGGTGGATGTAAACACGCAACATCACGACCACATCATATTTCATCACGCACCGCAGCATGAGATTGAGAAAAACCTCATCAATAAATATTTTTCAAAAACAAAAGCAGCCCTACTACCACTTGACCACATGCCGGCCCAGGCGCATATTACCAATATCAGCATGATAGGTGATGGGGACGTTATTCGGGGAATGTGGAACGAGCTTAATGCCAACGAGGGCCTAATTGCCTATTCAGGCCCTGCAATTGAAGGCGATGGATATCGATGGATGGATGTGCATCACAAACTCGCCAGCAAGGGTAGTGCCGTTGAAATATTAAAGCAGCAATTAAGGGCGACAAATGTAATCTGCTTTGGAGACAGCGATAACGATATGAGTATGTTTTCCATAGCGGATGAGGCTTACGCACCAAGTAATGCGAAAGCGCCCATCAAGGAGGCTGCATCATCCATCATAGGTCATCATCATGAGGATGGTGTTGCACGATTTTTGAGAGAGCGATTTTCGCTGTAACCAGTACGTACGCCACAGTGCTATTTCGGCAAAGCTTTACTAAGAAAGAAATTTGCCAAACCATAGCGCCACGATGCTTCTATACGTAGAGGACTGCCGCTACAAGTAGAAGGTTGCCTTAAACATTGGCAGCCTTCTAAATTGCATTTACGAATCACTTTTACCAAGCAATTTCTTTTCGATCTTTAAAGAACTTGCCATTGGGTACATCGTCTGCCAACGTTGCTAGCCATATTGCAGTATCGGCCCCCTCCTCAGGGGTTTTTGGTGCATCTGTCCCCCCCATCCTCGTGTGCACCCAACCTGGAGTCATACTGTTTACCGCAACATCAATCTCTTTATCTTCTTTTGCATTGTCTACTACCGCAGCCATCTTCACGGTTAGTGCGTTAACGGCTGCTTTTGATATTGCATAAGAAAATGGACCTGCTAGGGATTCATGAAAACTACCATAGCTAGAACTGACGTTAATAATCCGGCCAAATCCTCGCTCTATCATTTTCGGGAGGGACTGTTGAATTAATGTTAACGGTGCGAAAACGTTGACTTGCATAGACGATGCAAATGACTCGGAGGTCACGTCTGTCCACTGGGTATCGTCTAACACGCCAGCGTTATTAATCAAAATATCAATAGGCCCATATACCGCTTCTGCTCTCGTAAATGCGTCTACTATGGCAGACTCATTGTCCAAAGGCATTTCGATAACGTGGAGATCTCCACCAACAATATCTTTTTTCGCTTCTAGTCCGGCATCTTCGTCTCGACAGCCCATTAACACTTTGTAGCCTTCAGCAACCATGCCTTTGACAATCTCTAAGCCAACGCCCCTATTGCCTCCGGTGACCAAAACATTTTTTGTCATAATCAATACACTCCTTGAGTTGATGGATGTAAAGCCGCGCTTTACCGACGACTATTTCTGGGTGTCTGACGATACAAACACGGTTGATAGATAAAAGCAAAATGGAAACGCAATGCTCCATACTATCCCTATAATTACAAACGTTACAGGCACAGAGAAGCCCAGTTCAACAGCGTCAAAATTAGCCCCTGCAATGTAACTAAGCGGCGCAAAAATGGCGCCACCTAGTGCAGCTAAAAGTGGACGCCCCTTAAACACAGTGAGACTGTGGTACACGGTGCCAGCAAAGCCAGCCCATAGCAAACTGAGCCAAATAGGAATGGGTAACAAAGAAATATTGGCTTGCGCCTCAGTAAAAATGAAAACGCCTGATACAGTCAGTGCTGTATCGATAAGAGTGCCGATAACAAACATGGATGCCATCAGTTTTAGGTCATTTTGACGTTCCGTTGAAAACCAAAGCCACAGAATGAGTAACCCGACGACTGCAAGAACAGCTTGGTTCTGAAATAAAATCACTAGCCACCAAATGGTTTGAAACCATACAAAATTGGCAACCTTAACAACAACATCGTTTTTCATTGAACTCACTCGTTATTTACGAAACATCAGTTACGACTAGATAACCTCACTTACGACGACAACACAAACAAAGTTCATTATCTACATGAGATGCAACGAATAATGAGGGCCTTAAATTATTTAGAAAAGTAAACGAAATTTAACCCTGTGCTGTATAGATAACTAATTGCAATAACAAAGGATATGTTTCGCCGTGAAGATGGTTAAATATTATATCGCCGGTGCACTACTAGCATTTGCTCTTCTGCTTATTAGTCAATCTATTGTCTTGAAAATTTTACTAGGATGGACTTCGTTTTCTTTAGCAGCGGTGAGCAGTGCTTACATTTTCAACTATCCCTCTCTTTTTAGAAAACGCGATGATGGCTCCATCCCCTTTTATATACGCTGGATTTTCGTTCCTTTCCTATTCGGTTCGTGGCTTTACAACGAATACGCGCGAAGAACTGATAAGGTGCCTCCTCTGCAGAAGGTGAAAGACAATCTTTTTTTAGCATGTCGAATGTCTGGTCAGCATGTTGACCTATTAAATGAAAATGATATTGCCGCCATACTTGATGTCACCGCCGAATTTGATGGTCTTGATTACACCGCGCTGCGCGAAGACTACCAATACCTTAATATTCCTGTACTTGATCATACAAGTCCCACTTCAGAGCAACTTATTCATGCTATCAACTGGATTGATCAACAGATAGCAGCTGAGCGAAATGTGGTTGTGCATTGTGCCTTAGGCAGAGGACGTTCTGTACTCGTGGTTGCGGCTTATTTGTTAGCAAAAGACCCATCGTTAACCGTTGACCAGGCCATGCAGAGTATTAATCAAATACGTGAAACTGCAAGGCTTAACAAGAAACAGTTATCTGCTTTAGAAAAGGTAAAAAAAGGTGGGCTACTTTCTCTACAACAGAATCTATTTCTTATCGCTAACCCCGTAGCGGGGGGCGGCAAATGGTCACAAAACAAAAGCCAGATATTGGCGCGGCTAAACGAAAAATTCAATGTGACCGTAGCTGAAACCACCCCAGATGAAGATGGAAAAGTGCTTGCCCAAAAGGCAAAAGACAAAGGCGCCGATATCGTTGTGGCGTGCGGTGGAGATGGTACCTTGGCAGAGGTTGCCTCAGTACTCGTTAATACACCGCTTACCATGGGCTTTATTCCGTTAGGCACAGCGAATGCACTTAGCCAAGTGCTTCACGGCTACATGAGCAAAGTAATGCCAATTGATATTGCCTGCGACATTATTATCGAAGGTAAAACACTGTCTATTGATACGGCAAGCTGTAATGACAACATCATGTTACTCGTTGCTGCCGTTGGTTTTGAGGAACAAATGATTTCATCCGCAGATAGAGATGAAAAAAATGAAGGCGGTCAATTTGCCTATCTCAAAGGCCTGTGGAGCGCTATCAGTAACAATCAAAATATGAAATTTCGCATTCAAACCGACGAGGGTGAAGAAGATACGTTGACAACGCCAAGTTTTGTAGTGGCCAATGCTGCCCCCATGTCAACGGCGCTAGCTCAAGGTGATGAGCCACCAGATATTACTGACGGAAAGCTTGACCTGACGTGGCTGATACCCCAAACCACACCTGATAAGCAGTTATTGTCGTTGGCAGAATTAATATTGAGACCCAGCGAAAGCAAGCGTCACTCAGAGAATATTCGTCATGCGCAAGCTAAAACAGTCACACTAACTTTCGATAGCACAGTGTCATATGCAGTAGATGGTGAAATCTATCAAGCAGACATCTTGTCAATAACTACCTCTCCTAGAAGCCTCAATGTGCTTACCAATATAGAAAACAAGGAATAAATACCCACATGTCAGACGTCAGTAACTTTGATGAAATTTACGGTTTTTTAAATACAAAATTTGAAAACGAAAAAGAATATCTTCAGGCTGTTCATGAAGTACTAGAAGACATCATTCCAATTTACAATGCCAATAGCGCTTACAAACAGGCAGACGTCGTTCGCCGCCTGTGTTTACCAGAGCGTGTTATCTATTTCACGGTTTCCTGGGTAAGCTCAGAAGGAAACGTAGAAGTTAATCAAGGTTGGCGCGTGCAGCATAACGGCGCAATGGGCCCATACAAGGGGGGATTAAGGTTTCATCCAACGGTGAATCTTTCAGTACTGAAGTTTTTGGCTTTCGAGCAATGCTTTAAAAACGCATTAACGGGCTTACCAATGGGCGGTGGTAAAGGAGGCTCAGACTTTAATCCTAAAGGTAGAAGCGACCGTGACATTATGCTTTTTTGCCAGGCGTTTATGCGAGAACTTCAACGTCATATTGGTGCCAATACCGATATTCCAGCGGGCGACATCAACGTTGGAGCAAGAGAGATTGGCTACATGTATGGTGAGTATCGCCGATTAAACAACAAGTTTGAAGGCGTTCTCACGGGGAAAGGCCTTGAATTTGGTGGAAGCTATGTGAGAACCGAGGCAACAGGATTTGGCCTTATCTACTTTACTGAGTCGGTGTGTAAGGCCAACGACACAGACCTCAACAATAAGCGCGTTGTGGTTTCTGGTGCGGGTAATGTTGCCCTGCACGCTGCGCAAAAAGCCATTCAAAAAGGCGCGCGTGTTGTCACACTATCAAACAGTCGCGGGTTGTTGTTTTGCGACGAAGGCTTCAGCGAAGCTGACATCGCGTGGGCTATCAAACAACACACCACATCAGACAATATATTGGTCGCACTTGAAAAAAGAGGCGCTGGAGTGTGGTTTGAAAAGAAAACCCCTTGGCATATTAAATGTGATATCGCCCTACCCTGTGCAACACAAAATGAGCTTCACGAAGCCGACGCAAAAGAGCTATTGAAAAATGGATGTACTATGGTGCTAGAAGGGGCAAATATGCCTTGTAGTATAGAAGCTCAAGAAGCGTTCATTAGCAAAAATATAGCCTATGTACCTGGTAAAGCATCCAACGCAGGCGGCGTTGCCCTTTCGGGTTTAGAAATGTCGCAAAATGCGATGTTTAGTCAACGTAGTGCCCACATTCTCGATGAAGAGCTACAGTCTATTATGCAAAGTATTCATGAGCGTTGCCTTGAGGAAGCCAAATTGCTAGCTAATCGAAACGGTTACATTAACTACATGAAAGGCGCCAACATCGCCGCGTTTAGAAGATTAGCGGATGCTATTGTTGCACAAGGCGTGTAAACCAACAGTGTATAATTCCTTTTGAAAGATTAGGCGTACAAAGTGTAAAAACTGCTCATATTTGTACGCCCACATCAAGCGCCCGATTTAATTCAAATAAAATCACATAATATTCAATGAGATACAAACCCCAGCATTATGGAATGGTTATCGCATTACACTATATAAGTAGTTGAATATTTATTTAATGAGGAACTAACTGTGAAAATCTTTGAAGCATTACGTCAAGACCATGAGAAGCAACGCCTACTGCTTAAAATTCTTGCAGAGACAAGTGGCAATACCCCTGCCCGTCAAGAATATTTCGAAGAACTTAAACAACAGCTTGAGAGCCACGCTATTGCTGAGGAACGTCATTTTTATACTCATCTTCTTGAGAAAGACGCGACGATAGATTTAACGCGGCATGGAATTGCAGAGCATCATGAAATTGATGAGCTTATCGCAAAGTTAGACGATACCGATATGAGTTCACCTGCATGGCTGCATCATTTAAAAGTGCTTCAGGAAAAAGTTGAGCACCATTTAGCTGAAGAAGAGCAAGAGTTCTTTCACGTAGCGGGAAGAGTGCTTAATGAACACCAAAAGACCGAACTAGCGGCAGGTTATAAGAAAGAAATGAACCAAGAGTTAGCGTCTTAACTCGCCAATACCTAATGCAACTGTTAAGAGCTGAAAAACCCTCTATATATGACGTGAGAGCCATACATAGAGGGTTTTTGCATACTGGCTTTAATCCATAATATGAAGCAGTGACTTTTTGGGTGCAAGTACGAAAGTGTCAATACCTAAATACGTATTTCGAAGCTCACACTCCTAAGTGCACATTCCTTCGAACACATAACAATTCACTTTATTGCAAAAGCGTTGGTAAAAAACACGCAACAAAAAAGCCAGTGACAGAAATCATATTTCTGTCACTGGCTTTTTAAAGTTTGACCTTTTATACCTTCACTATTTTTTCGCGATGATATAAACCGCATGGATTACGCCTGGAAAATAACCAAGAATAGTAAGCAGTATGTTTATCCAGAAGTGGGCGCCAATGCCTACTTGCAAAAACACACCTAATGGAGGAAGTAAGATTGATAGTAGTACGCGTATGATGTCCATAATAAATTCCTTGTTTGTTCTTAATTTCGTTCTTTGCTATTTTTTAGCTAAATATGCAGCTAATTAGTGAGTAATGAAACCACATAATGCTCAAATTGCTTTAACTCTTTAGTTTAAAAACACTAGACCGTAAAAGCGTTCTAAACGCTTAGCACTTAGCACCTAGTTCTTAAATAAAGCATAATACGTTCCAGTATTACCAAAAAGTAATAATAATTGTGATTAACGCCTTTTGTTCCATATAGAAGCGCGCATCTTTCTTATTCAATTTACTTTTTGAATGGTGAATTAAGCAGCCATACTTCTAAGTCTTCTCGCTTCAAAGGCCTACTTATAAAGTACCCCTGGGCCTCGTCGCACCCCCATTCTTTCAAAATGCGTAAAGACTCTTCATCCTCCACCCCTTCTGCAACCACTCTTAAGTCGAATATGCTGGCTAAGCTTAAAATAGTGTGAACGATTTGCTGATCGTTATCTTGGGTTGCGAGCGCCAAAATGAAACTTTTATCTATTTTGATTGATTCAACCGGTAAATTTTTCAAATAGGCCAGTGAAGAGTAACCTGTACCAAAATCATCGATAGCAAAGCGAAACCCTAAAGCTCTTAGCGATGATAGATTCTCTACTGCAAGGGTTGCATCAGAGACTAAATCGCTCTCTGTTATTTCAAGCTGAAGTGACGCAGGTGATAGTCCTTTCTCTGTCAAAAAAGCAACCAATTCATTGAGTAAGGCTTTGTTCTGTATGTCTTGTGTTGACAGATTCATCGCGATGGTAAAATCGTAATATTGTTCTCTGAAATAGGCCAGATCTGAAATAGTTTGGCGCATTACCCACTTAGTCACTTGCTCGATAAGACCAGCCTGCTCAGCGATGGCAATAAATTCATCCGGTGCAACATGGCCTAATTTACTGTTATTCCAGCGTATTAGTGCTTCCATGCTGCATACCTTCATCGAACGTAAATCTATCTTAGGTTGATATACCATAGATAGCTCATCTTGCTGAGTTGCAAGGGCACGCTTTAACTCAGTCGTAATTGATAGGCGTCTATTATAGTTAGCCTCTAACTCTGCACTATAGTGAACTGACCAAGCACCTGTTCGAATGGCTTTGTCAGACACAATATTGAGCTTCCTAAAGAGCTCTTCCGTGGTATGCGCATCTTCAGGACACGATAATACCGCCATAGCCACTTTGACAGGAATCGTTATCAAGTTACTTTCAACGGGCTGTTCAAGAATATGTTTTAACGTTTCAAGTTGATTATCATTCAGGTGCTCATCGGTGACGTAAATAACCTCACCGCCGGCTAAGCGCGCAGATGTGCCCGGCCAGCGCAATAAACGTCTTGCTAACGTCTTTAATGTATTGTCCCCGTTAGAGTAGCCGTACAAGTCGTTAATAGTTCGAAAGCCAATAACGGTGATAGCAATAACTTGTACCCATTTAGGCTCTCGCATTTGCTCTACAAAATAGCGTTCTAGATAATTGCGATTGAATAATCCCGTTAAATCATCGTGCTGTGCCTGATACCGAATGCTGTCCTCGCGCTGGGAGATGCTCTTCTGCATGCCATCAACCGCTTTTTCCAATGCAACAACTTCGTGGAAATTCCCTGTTTTCTCAAACGTATTTTTATAGCGCCCAGACGCTATATTATTAATAGCTCCTATCACGGAATTCATCGGTATTGTGACCCTTCGTATCCATATCAGGGCAAATAGAGTGATGGTAAAAAGGCCTAAAATATAGAGAGAAAACAAAGTCAGCTGTATTGAGCGAAAGCTCTCCACCTGAGCTGCAACATCCACAAAAAATGTTATCTTTACAGGTGCAATCGATAAGGACTCTAGTGAGACAGTGTGCTCTATGTACTCAGCCGTGTCTAAAAAAGTAATATCGTGCCACCTGATTTGAGAGGCTATAGACTGGCGCGAACCTTTAATATGTTCAGGTAGCGTAGACGCTAAAACTGCACCAGTATTACTATCAATAATGTTGATATATGCGTTTGAAAATGATTCTACGCTTTGAATCACGTCGTCTTGAATATGCCTAGCGATGAGTAAATAGTAGCGAATACCGTTAGATTGTATTGTTTTAAACCTGAGGTACGTCAGCTTCCCGTTAACCATCGCAATGGTTTGCGTTAACCCCATGGCAGCCATTGCAACGCTCTGTTTAGCTTGTTTTCCTGCTTTGAATAGCGGAGAGCTAGAGGCGTTAACAACATGATCTAGATTTACAATCGCTAAATGCACAATGTTCGATGAGCCTCTTTCACGGTTAAAAGAGTTTATGAATGAAGAGGCATCAGAGAGCGTTTTAAGGTTGTTGAGTGCTTCAGAGCCTGTCAGGGCATCAAGCGTGGTGCTAAGTAACCTTTTTTGTTCAGTTATTACTTTTTCTAAAGCGCTTTCGGCAATGAATACTTCTTTGTCCAAATGACTTTTTATCAAGGTGCTAAACGACGTCCACAGCGCGATGAACACGAATAGCGTCGCAATGGTTGCCCCGATAGCGATAAGCCTAGTCAATGATTGGCGAAGACCTGTATGCACGAATACGCCTCTAGTGAATGAGTTTTTGCCGTTTTATGGCGTGTTGCTGCTCTCGCTTTCAAAACAAAATGCAGCAACCCTCGATATATTAGGAAAATAATAGCTGACTTAGCCCCATCAAGACAGGGTAACCATGCTGTTATTACACTTTATTTTGCACTTATTTTTTATTTTGTTACCGATACACAAACGAAGCATACCTTAAAGCCAGCATACATGAGCGCTTTTCGTAGGTTCTTGATTTGGCAAATGTATATGTAGAGAATAAAAAAAGGGCCAGCATTTCTGCTGGCCCTTTAAAGTTGGTGCGGAAAGCGGGACTTGAACCCGCACGAGCTATGCTCACCACCCCCTCAAGATGGCGTGTCTACCAATTCCACCACTTCCGCAATAAACTGTTTAATCTGGTGTGTCGCTGCTATCAACAACAGGCACATCGTTTTTTGTTTCATCAGAAACTGGGATATCAGATTGTGCTGGCACGTCTTCCACTACCGGCACGTCTGTATCGCCTGGTACTTCCACCGGTGCTTCCACCGCTGCAGGTACGTCTAAATTATTCCACTCATCATCAGCGCTTTCACGGTTTGCAGTCATCGCACCTAGTGACAAGCTTATGAAGAAAAACAAGCCTGCTAGAATTGACGTTGTGCGCGTCATAAAGTTACCAGAGCCGCCTGATCCAAACACTGTGTTTGAGCCGCCTGAGCCAAAAGAAGCACCCATATCCGCCCCTTTTCCTTGCTGGATTAATACAAACCCAACCAATAAGAGCGCTACAACTAGATATGCTACTAAAAGCACTTCATATATCATAAATACCTCGTCAGTTTGCCGCTTGGCAAATTGAAATAAAATCTTCAGCTTTTAAACTGGCTCCACCAATTAAACCGCCGTCTACGTCTTTTTGTGAAAACAACGTTTGCGCGTTATCGGGTTTCACACTTCCACCATATAGTATAGGAAGCTTGAGAGCCAAATCTGCGTCCACTTTGTTAAAGTAACCGCGTATAAACTCGTGTACTTCTTGCGCCTGTTCGGGCGTTGCTGTTTTTCCTGTTCCTATGGCCCAAATCGGCTCATAAGCAATAACAGATTTTGACAACTCTTCAACCGAAAGCGTTGAAGTTAATGCATCTAGCTGCTCACCCACAAATTGCTCTACGTTACCCGCTTCGCGAATTTCAAGGGACTCACCTACACAAATAATAGGCGTAACACCTGCCTCAACGCATTTTTTTGCTTTCGATGCGACAAGGTCATTTGATTCCTGCTGGTCTTCCCTTCTTTCAGAGTGACCGACAATTGCATAACTGCAACCGGCATCTTTAATCATCTCTAGAGACAACTCACCAGTGTGGGCGCCGTTGCCTAGGTGACTTACATTTTGAGCACCTAGAGAAAATGCATCGGCAGAAAAATGATGAAACAGCGTAGACGGTGAACAAACAACTATATTTGCGTCACATTGCACTGTTTTGAGCTTCTCATTGAAGTCAGCAACTAGCGCAGCGCTTCCATTCATTTTCCAGTTTCCAGCAACTAGCGACTGTCTTATTTTTTTACTCACTATGTCGACCTTAGCCCTGTCTTTTAGCGGGCGTGATATTAACTATTTACAACGTAAGATACAAGTATAAAAAGCGAAATTTCCTGCCACACCAATCAATTGGCGAGATTACGAACAGTTTCTGCAATATGCTCAGCCCATTTCTCGGACTTTTGCTCTTCGTTAGATTCAACCATAACTCTTATTAAAGGCTCAGTACCACTTTTTCGCAGTAATACTCTGCCGGTTTTACCCAGTGCTGCCTCAGCTTCCTGTTTTGCATTTTGTACATCTTGATGTGCTAGGTAGTCAATATCTTGCTTTGTATAACGCACATTAACCAAGGTTTGAGGATACATTTCAAATCCGCTGGCTAAATCATGTAAATCCATGTGCGAACGCAGCATAGCGGCGAGCACCTGAAGGCCTGCGACAATACCATCGCCTGTTGAACACATAGACAAGTTAAGTATATGACCTGAGTTCTCTCCGCCAATAGACCAGCCTTTTTGCTGTAGAAGCTCCATGACGTAGCGATCGCCCACATTGCTTCTAGCAAATGGAACCCCCAACTTACTCAATGCGTTCTCTAAGCCAAGGTTACTCATCAATGTACCGACTACACCGCCCTGCATCTGACCATTTTTTAGCGCATCCCGTGCGATGATATAAACAATCTGATCGCCATCAAGAACGTTGCCTAGATGGTCAACCATCATGAGCCTATCACCATCACCGTCTAGGGCAAATCCGAGGTCAGCCCCAGTTTCTTTAACTTTTGCTACAATGCCGTCCATCGCCGTCGCGCCAACTTCATCGTTAATATTCAAGCCATTTGGCGCGGTGCCAATTTCAATAACAGTAGCGCCAAGCTCTCTCAGTACATTAGGCGCAATGTGATAGGTAGCGCCATGGGCGCAATCGACTACTATCTTTATACCAGTGAGAGACAATTCAGAAGGGAACGTGCCTTTGCAAAACTCGATATAACGACCTGCGGCATCATCAATACGGGTTGCCTTACCAAGTTTATCAGACGCAACGCATGTCATTGGTCGCTCAAGCATTTCTTCTATTGCCAATTCAATGTCATCGTCAAGCTTAAAGCCTTGAGCGGAAAAGAACTTTATGCCGTTATCGTAATAAGGATTGTGCGACGCACTGATAACAATACCAGCTTCAGAGCGAAATGTTTTGGTAAGGTAGGCAATAGCAGGCGTCGGCATTGGACCTAAAAGACCTATGTTGATACCCGCCGCTGAAAGCCCTGCTTCTAAAGAAGACTCAAGCATGTATCCAGAAATACGGGTATCTTTACCAATGAGCACTTTATTCGTACCCCGTCCGGCAAGTACTTTACCCGCGGCCCAGCCTAATTTAATGCAAAACTCGGGGTTTATGCTGCTTTCGCCAACCTTCCCGCGAATACCGTCGGTACCAAAATATTTACGCTGACTCATTATTATTCCTTATTACATTTTATTCAGCATTTTCACGATATTCACAGCATCCGCCGTTTCTTGCACATCGTGTACACGTATTATGTGTGCGCCCATTTGAGCGACAATTGTAGCGAGTGCTATGCTTCCAGCCAAGCGTTCGTCCACATTTCTGTGTAATAACTTTCCAATCATAGATTTTCGAGACATGCCCACTAAAACAGGAAGACCTAACGCCATGATATCAGGAAGATATTTCACCAACGCGTAATTGTGTTCAAGTGATTTCCCAAAGCCATAACCAGGGTCTAACAGTATAGACGACTTGTCTATTCCAGCACTTTTGCAGGCGTCAATACGCTCAAGTAAAAATTGGCTTACATCTGCGAGTACATCATCGTATTGCGGGTTAGACTGCATGGTTCTTGGTTGACCTAACATATGCATTAAGCATACAGGTACGTTAGCATTTGCAGCCGCAGCTAGCGCGCCTGGTTCGCGAAGCGCTCTTACATCGTTTATCAAACCGGCACCAGCATTAACAGCTTCAGTCATCACCTGCGCTTTGCTTGTGTCTATTGAAATGACACAGTCGCTGTTTGCCGAAATGGCTTCAATAACTGGGATGGTTCTGTCCAATTCTTCTTGAAGCGCCACTTCTTTTGCGCCCGGTCGAGTAGACTCTCCACCAATATCAATAAAAGTAGCGCCCTGCTCAACCATCTTGAGTGCATGCTGAACTGCGTGTTGAATGGAGGTATGTTGTCCCCCATCAGAAAAAGAATCGGGGGTGACATTTAAAATACCCATAATTCGAGGTTCAGAAAGATTGATAGAGTGATTGGCAAACTGCATTAAAAAACTCGTTAATATTTGTAGATTACAGTGTCTATAATAAAAAACGCCAGATTAACTGGCGTTTTTTGAATTACAAAAAATAGTGTAAAGAGGTGCTAGCTAGGAATATCCCCTGGCTTACCGACTGATGGTTTATCTACACCGTCGTTTTTAATTTCACCTTCTTTCACTGGCGAACCACCACTAGGCTTGTCGCCACCCGATGGTTTGCTGTCGTCCCAGTCTGCAGGAGGACGCACTTCGGTACGGTTCATCAAATCATCAATTTGCTTAGCATCGATGGTTTCATACTTCATAAGCGCGTCTTTCATCGTATGAAGAACATCTTTATTGTCTTCTAGAATTTGCTGCGCTCTGTCGTAGTTACGGTCGATCAGTGATTTAATTTCAGCATCGATGGCACGGGCTGTGTCGTCAGACATACTTGACGCTCTCGACATTGAATTACCGAGGAAAACTTCGCCTTCTTCTTCTGCGTACAGCATAGGTCCCATCTTAGTAGATAATCCCCATTGCGTTACCATCTTACGAGCGATATCAGTAGCACGCTCGATATCGTTTGATGCACCGGTAGTCACCTTGTCATCGCCGTAAATGATTTGCTCTGCAATTCGACCGCCGAACAAGCTCGAAATCATACTCTCTAAGTGCTGCTTAGAATGACTTACGCGGTCTTTCTCCGGTAAATACATAGTGACACCAAGTGCTCTACCACGAGGAATAATTGACACTTTATATACGGGGTCGTGCTCAGGCACTATACGGCCCACAATAGCATGACCTGCTTCGTGATATGCCGTCATTTCTTTTTCAGACTCAGACATCACCATAGACTTACGCTCAGAGCCCATCATGATTTTGTCTTTCGCTTTCTCGAACTCTTCCATGGCAACGACACGCTTGCTACCGCGGGCGGCAAATAGAGCAGCTTCGTTCACTAGGTTTGCTAAGTCAGCACCAGAAAAACCTGGTGTTCCTCTAGCAATCAATGATGCTTCAACATTGTCTGCGATAGGCACTTTACGCATGTGCACTTTAAGAATTTGTTCACGACCGCGAATATCAGGAAGACCAACAATAACCTGACGGTCAAAACGGCCTGGACGTAGTAATGCAGGGTCAAGCACGTCTGGGCGGTTAGTTGCCGCAATAACGATAATCCCTTCGTGACCTTCAAAGCCATCCATTTCAACTAACATCTGGTTAAGGGTTTGTTCACGCTCATCGTGACCACCGCCTAATCCAGCTCCACGCTTGCGTCCGACAGCGTCTATCTCGTCAATAAAGATAATACAGGGTGCTGCTTTTTTCGCTTGTTCGAACATATCGCGAACGCGTGATGCGCCTACACCCACAAACATTTCAACAAAGTCAGAACCCGAGATGCTGAAGAATGGCACTTTGGCTTCACCGGCAATGGCTTTTGCTAGCAGCGTTTTACCCGTTCCCGGAGGACCGACCATTAATACGCCTTTCGGGATTTTACCGCCTAGCTTTTGGAATTTCGAAGGATCGCGCAAGAAGTCTACCAATTCAGACACATCTTCTTTTGCTTCGTCACAACCCGCAACGTCTGCAAACGTCGTTTTGATTTGATCTTCGCCTAACAAGCGCGCCTTGCTCTTGCCGAACGACATGGCGCCTTTGCCACCGCCGCCCTGCATCTGGCGCATAAAGAATATCCAAACACCAATTAACAGTAACATTGGGAACCACGATATAAATATCGATGCGAGGAGTGATTGCTCCTCTGGTGGCTCTCCATAAACTCTTACGTCATTTTTCACCAAGTCTGAAACCAGCTTGTCATCGAAGTAAGGTACAAAGGTTTGAAAAGATTCGCCAGAGCGCTTAGTGCCGCGAATTTCGCCATCATTGTTAATGCGAACTTCACGGATATTGCCCTGCTCCGCTTCTCTTAGGAATGTTGTGTAGTCAGTTTGTGAACGAGCAGATTCACTCGGTGAAAAGCTCTGGAAAACCGACATCAATACAACGGCGATAACCAACCATAAGATTAAATTTTTTGCCATGTCGCTCAATGCTACTAACCTCTATAAATCCGAACCGATACGGTTTTGAACAAGTTGTTTATTCAATATGCAAAACGGTTCGCAACAAAAATCGCTTAATTCAAAGCGTACTACACTTTATACCCACAAGCCACCAAATACACCTCACGAGACCGTGATCTCGACGAAGCAGGCTTCCGCGTTTTTATGGTGGTGAAAGATTGTTTAAGTGAATTCATAAACTCAACAAAACCTTCACCTTGAAACACTTTGATGACGAATGAGCCACCCGGCTTCAATACTTGATGACACATATCCAACGCCAGCTCACACAAGTACATAGAACGAGACTGATCCACCGCCGAATTACCAGCTAAGTTAGGTGCCATGTCAGACAACACTATATCTACGGTGTTCCCACCAATTCTGTTCAATAATGCATTTAAAACTTCTTCTTCGCGAAAGTCACCCTGAAGAAAGTCTACACCTACAATGGAATCCATAGGTAAAATGTCACAAGCGATGACCTGACCTTTGTCGCCGACTAACTTTGCAGAGAGCTGTGACCAGCCACCGGGGGCTGCACCTAAATCGACCAATGTCATTCCAGGTTTGATTAATTTATCTTTATTCTGAATTTCTTCCAGTTTATAGATAGCGCGAGACCGCCAACCCTCTTTCTGCGCTTTTTGCACATAATGGTCGTCGAAATGTTCTTTGAGCCAACGTTTACTGCTGGCAGATTGGTTCTTTTTTGTCATTCAATTACAATGTTATTAGGATTGTAGGGAAGATGGCGTTAGAATACGTTATTTCAAGCATAAACTAACAGAATAATTGTAAGAATATTTATTAAATGAAACTTTCAAATAAACAGAAACAATTTCTTAAAGGCCTAGCACACCCAATGAAACCAATCGTACAGCTTGGTTCAAACGGCCTCACTGAGGGCGTAGTAGCGGAAATTGATAGCGCCTTAAATCATCACGAACTGATCAAAGTAAAAGTGCCCTCTGACGATCGCGAAGAAAAATCGTTGATAATGGATGCCATCGTTCGCGAAACTAACGCACATAAACTTCAGGTCATAGGTCACACGCTTATTATTTACCGACCTAGCGAAGACTGTAAAATTCAGTTGCCAAAATAAGAAAGCTTTTGGTGCTGGCATAGGCTAGCGCCATAGTTTTTCCTACCAAATCCCGTTAACATCTTGTTAAAACAACGAGAATAAACGGGAAATCAATGCTGTTAACTAATCTCACTGCAATAGTCACTGGCGGCTGCTCTGGTCTGGGCCATGCAACTGCGGTTGCACTTAGAGGCGCCGGCGTTAAAGTCAGTCTTTTCGATTTAAATGACGAACAAGGCGCCCAGCGCGTATCTGAACTAGGTGAAGAAGGCACGCTTTTTTCTCACGTAGACGTACGCGATGAAGAGCAGGTTCAACGAGGAATCGACGCTACCACTGCAAAATTTGGCGCTATAAGTATGGTAGTTAACTGCGCCGGTATTGCTCCAGCAAAACGCTTACTCGACAGAGAAGGCAATCCTGCCCCGCTTGGCGACTTTCAAAAAACCATCGACATTAATCTTGTTGGCAGCTTTAACGTTGCACGGCTCGTTGCTGCAACAATGGCAAAACAGTCACCTATCAATGATGAAGGTGAACGTGGCCTAATCATTAATACGGCATCGGTGGCAGGCTATGAGGGCCAGATAGGCCAAACGGCCTATGCTGCGAGTAAAGGCGGCATCATTGGTCTTACACTACCTATGGCTCGAGACTTGGCGCCCCTAGGTATTCGCGTGAATACAATCGCGCCCGGCGTGATGGGTACGCCTATGCTGCTTGCTATGCCAGAAAAAGTGCAAGAAGCTCTGTCAGCAAATGTTCAGTTTCCAAAGCGTTTAGGCTTACCTGAAGAATTTGCAAAACTGGTTATGCAAATCGCAGATAACACGTATATTAATGGCGAAACTATACGTTTGGACGGTGGCCTTCGGATGCCACCCAAATAGTCGACACTCATTAGTTATGCTGTGAACCTGTACTGAGTTGCCTAGGGTCTACCGACATTAACGTTAAAAGCGTGGCGGTCACTTGATTGTAGTGGCAATGCCGCGCTCTACTCTCCATCGCCACCGCTAACAATTAACGCAATATTGTATAGCCTGTTTACGGCATGATAGTTAAGTGAGTTTTTCGGGTATCTTCCCTTACTACTCAGTTTGCCCGCTTCTTGCTGCATCAATATAGTAAGCGCATCATCAACAGTTTCCACTGTGTATATGTGAAACAGCCCTTTTTTCACCGCATCCACGACGGTTGCATCTAACACTAAATTAATAGCATTAGATTTAGGTATAATAACGCCTTGAGTTCCTGTAAGCCCGCGGTATTGGCAAAGGTCAAAGAAACCTTCAATTTTTTCATTAACGCCCCCCACAGCTTGCACTTCGCCATATTGGTTTATTGACCCTGTAATGGCCAAGGTTTGTAGGCAAGGGATCTCCGTTAACGCAGAAATAAGCGCAACTAGCTCACCTAACGATGCACTGTCACCATCAATGTGACCATAGGATTGCTCAAGGGCAATATTGGCCGAAAGGGTTAAGGGAAAATGTTGAGCATACTTGTTACCCAAGTAACCATTAAGCAGCATAACCCCTTTAGAGTGTATGGGCTGCCCTAACTCGACTTCCCGCTCTATATCCACCACGCCACTTGCGCCGGCAAATACCGTTGCCGTTATACGAGCAGGTGTGCCAAACGCCGTATCTCCTACATCTAAAACCGTCAGCCCGTTAACCTTACCCACTGCTTTGTTTTCAGTGTCGATAAGAACGTGGCCTTCCTTTATATCGTTTAGCAAAGTTTGACTGACTCGACCGGTTCGACGCTTTTTTGCATCAAGGGCGGTAATTAAATGTCCAAGTTCAATTTCACTGGCACCGGCCATAGCGCAGAAATAATGCGCTTCATTAACTAGCTCTATCACCTCTGCAAAGTGTGCCGATAACTTTTCTTTATGTTCAGCTTTTCGCAATGAAAATTGGACCAAGCGACACATGGCATTCGCGGTAATACCCTTGAGCCCTAATGACGCTAAATGCGCACGGATTTTTCCAACGAAATCGAATAGAGTTTGACGAGTGACTGGAATTTCTAAATCGAAATCTACCAACACCCGAAATAACTCATCGAATTCGTCATCAAAGTCTTGCAAGGTGTAATACAAATCTCGAGAACCAAGCAGAACAATCTTAACAGTCAAGTCAATGGGCTGTGGATTTAGCGTAATGTTATTGACCATGCCAACGTCTTGCTGGGGTAAATCCATTCTTAATCGCCCAGATTTAATAGCTAGTTTTAACGTTTCCCATACATAGGGCTGCTCGATAAGCTGGTCAACATCCAACAATAAATAACCACCATTAGCGCGGTGTAAGGCACCTGGCTGAATCATTCTGTAGTTGGTAAACACACTGCCGTGAATGTTGGTATATTCAATTTTTCCAAATAAGTTTTGGTAAGTGGGGTTAGGCTCATAAATAACGGGGGCAGCATCGTCGCGCTTATTGGCCACTAATACATTAGGTAAAAGCTGCTCTTCCAAAAATATCTTTTTGTCAAAGTCGTCACTTTTTTCTTCTTTCTGTTCTTCTTGATGGATAACGAGAATAGCGTCGACCAAAGCAGTTTTTAGCTGCTTAAGGTACTTCATCACACCGAGATTTGCGGCATACTGATGCTCAAGGTCTTTTATTAGGGCTTTAATACCCTGCTCTGCAGTCCCCCTATCAAGCTCTCGAAGACGCTCAGAGTTTTCACGCTTCCACGCTGGGAGACTTAACAAGCCTTCGCTTAATCTATTTTCTAGTTCATCCACGAGTGTATAAAAGTGTTGGCGCTGCTGCTTACTCAGCGTAGCAACGTGACTATCGTTGGCGGGTTTACCGTCGACAATAGGAACAAATGTGATGGCGCCACTCTCTTCGAACATAGCAATATCATTGGCGTTGGCATAGCGTTCTACCGCGTCGATGGCCTCGTCGTACTTTTGTTCAAAATCTCGTGAAATAGAGGCGCGTTTGCGCTGATATCCAGGGTTGTCGAAAGCCACTGGAAATGTGTCTAACACGTCGTCGATAAGTTGGCCGATATCTTTTTGAAAAACCTTACCACCGCCAGGAGGAAAACGAAGGGCCACGGGCTCACGCTCTTCGTCAAAGTTATTGATGTAGCACCAGTCATCAGGCGAGCTCAACCGCGCAACTTGCCGCTCTATGTAGTCTTTTACCAATGTAAATCGACCAGTAGCAGGCTCACCCATCACATATAAATTATACCCAATGGCATCGATCCCTAAACCAAAGGTCAAGGCTTCTCTCGCCCTTTCTTGTCCAATAAAGGTGGCATTGAGCGCCTGCTCGTCTTTAAGCGCGCTGTTTATTACTCGTCTGTTTATTGTGGGCGTTAAGGCATCGGTAGCTAACGCAAAGGCTTTACTGTCGACTGACATATCATTCTTTTTATAGTGCTTTTAGGTAAGTGAAACTCTATTTAACTGGGGTGTCAAACCCTTATCGCCCGATGCCACGATTTCGTAGCGCAAATGAACAAGAATCAGACAAACACACACCGCCACTTGCTTATTTTTACAGCAAGTGGCAATAAAAATCCCGCTCATGTACGTTAAGCTATTGAGGCATGACTCTCCCGTGGGGTATTCTATGCGGCTAAATAAGTACTCAACTCGCTACATTTTCGTTGTTTATCACCTTTTGGTGCCATTCTTGGGCGCCATTTTGAGCCAAGAATAACGACCATCTAGCAAAGTAAGAACGTTTCAACTTAATAATGCGGAAGCCTAAGTTTCATGGCCGATAATCAGTACAACCCAAAAGATATAGAAAAACGCGTTCAGCAGTATTGGGAAGATAATCAATCTTTCAAAGCAATTGATGACGTAGATAAAGAAAAATTTTACTGCCTATCAATGTTCCCTTACCCAAGCGGACGTCTGCACATGGGTCACGTGCGCAATTACACCATTGGCGATGTTATCAGCCGATACCAGCGTATGCAGGGAAAAAATGTCATGCAGCCAATGGGTTGGGATGCGTTCGGTCTGCCTGCTGAGAATGCAGCAATCAACAACAATACGGCGCCTGCTAAGTGGACCTATTCTAATATCGATTATATGAAAACCCAGCTTCGCTCGCTTGGTTTTGGCTACGATTGGGACCGCGAAGTTACAACGTGTAAACCTGATTATTATCGTTGGGAACAATGGTTCTTCACCCGCCTTTACGAAAAAGGGCTGGTTTATAAGAAAAACTCAACAGTGAACTGGGATCCCATTGACCAGACGGTGTTGGCTAATGAACAAGTTATTGATGGCCGCGGATGGCGATCTGGTGCGTTAGTTGAGCAAAAAGAAATCCCTCAATGGTTTATCAAAATAACCGATTATGCTGAAGAATTATTAAGCGATTTAGAACAGCTTGAAGAATGGCCTGACCAAGTGCGCGCCATGCAGGCGAACTGGATTGGTCGCTCTGAAGGGATAGACATTACTTTTAATTTGGCGTCACCCGTCAATGATATCGCCGGTCTTACTGTTTACACCACCCGCCCTGATACTTTTTATGGCGTTACTTATGTTGCTGTTGCTGCCCAACATCCGTTGGCAGAATTTGCAGCACAGTCAAATCCAGACATCGCTCGTTTTATCGACGAATGCAAAAATACTAAAGTTGCTGAAGCAGAAATGGCCACTATGGATAAAAAGGGCTGCGCCACAGGATTAGAGGTTGTTCATCCGCTTACCGGCGAAAAGCTACCGATTTGGATTGCTAACTTCGTACTAATGGAATACGGCTCTGGCGCTGTAATGGCCGTTCCTGGGCACGACCAACGAGACTGGGAGTTTGCAACAAAGTACAATCTGCCCATTCAGCAAGTTATTGCTGCCAAAGAAGGTGATGAGGATAAATGCGACCTTTCAGCGTCTGCCTACACTGAAAAAGGCACATTAATTAACTCTGAAAAGTTTGATGGTCTTGATTTCGATGCGGCATTTAACGGCATCGCAGATGAGCTGGAAAGTAAAGAATGCGGCAAACGCAAAGTGAATTATCGCCTACGAGATTGGGGGGTAAGTCGTCAGCGCTATTGGGGTACCCCTATCCCAATGTTAAGGCTAGAAAACGGTGAATCTGCGCCTGTGCCGGCGGAGCAACTTCCTGTTGAGCTACCGGAAGACGTAGAGATGGACGGCGTCATTTCGCCTATCAAAGCGGATCCTGAATGGGCAAAAACAACCTACAATGGTGAACCCGCTCTGCGTGAAACGGACACGTTTGATACCTTTATGGAATCGTCGTGGTACTACGCCCGCTATGCTAGTGCAACTAACGCCGATGCCATGCTAGACCCGAAGTCAGCTAACTACTGGCTGCCTGTTGACCAATATGTTGGTGGAATAGAACATGCAATATTGCACCTACTCTACTCTCGCTTTTTCCACAAATTATTGCGCGATGAAGGCTTGGTAGACTCAGACGAACCATTTAAGCGCTTACTATGCCAAGGCATGGTGCTAGCAGATTCTTACTATCGAGAAGACGATAAAGGTAAGAAAACCTGGTATTCGCCTACTGAAGTAACCACTGAAAAAGACGACAAAGGCCGTATTGTTAACGCATGGCTTACCGCTGATAACACCCCTGTCACTCACGGCGGCATGACAAAAATGTCGAAGTCGAAGAACAATGGCATTGACCCGCAAGAAGTTATCGATCAGTACGGTGCAGATACGGTGCGTTTGTTTACTATGTTTGCTGCTCCACCTGAACAAACTCTTGAATGGGTAGATTCGGGTGTTGAGGGCGCTAACCGCTTCCTTCGTCGTATTTGGAAGCTAGTGACTGAGCACGTTGAAAAAGGGACTCCTGAAGCGCTAGACGTGAAGGCGCTTAATAAGTCGCAGCAAGCTCTTCGTCGTGAACTGCACAAAACTATTCAAAAGGTAAGCGACGACCTTGGCCGTCGACAAACTTTTAATACAGCTGTTGCTGCCATTATGGAGCTACTGAATCACCTTCAAAAAGCGCCGCAAGATGATGTGCAGGACATTGCTATTATGCGCGAAGCGACCGAGTCTGTGCTTCTGTTGCTTAACCCAATTACACCGCATATTGCCCATGAGTTGTGGAAGGTGCTTGGACATAACGAAGATATTGATATTGCGCCGTGGCCAGAAGTGGACAAAGATGCACTCGTTGAAGACGAAAAGCTGATCATTGTTCAGGTAAATGGCAAGGTACGCGCCAAAATGACCATTGCCGCTGATGCCAGCAAAGAGGACATTGAAGCAAGCGCCCTCGCCCAGTCGAATGTCCAACAATTTATCGATGGGAAAACCATTCGAAAAGTAATTGTTGTGCCCGGCAAGCTTGTAAACATTGTAGCGAACTAGGCGACTATTGATAATGAATGCACTTTTAAAATTAGTCGGTATTGCAGCGATAGTCAGCACCCTTAGCAGCTGTGGTTTTCATCTGCGTGGCGCTCCCAGCCTCCCTGACAATATCAACACTATTGTAATTGAAAGTGCCCGAGCACATGCGCCCTTAGCGCGTGCGCTCGACAATAGATTGAACATTTACGGATTAAAGTCACAAGAACGGGGTAGCAACAGCGCACCGAGTGAGAACATCAGCATCTACCTTTTACCGGAAAAGTTGGAACGCCAACTTTTATCCGTTTATCCATCAGGTCAGGTGGCTGAGTACGACCTCATTTATGTGGTGCGTTATCGCGTGTCCTTTCCTAACAAAGAGCCAATGATGGCGCAGTTTGAAGTGGTGCGTGATTATCAAGATGACCCCGATCAGGTATTGGCAAAATCGAGAGAGCTAGATTTAATGCTCGATGAAATGCGCGCCGAGGCAGCAGATATGATCATTAGACGCTTATCTGGTCAAGCGGTTGCTGCATTGGACATTGAAAAATGATGACTGACAACTAGGCATGCAAATTTACCCAAACCAGTTTCATCAAGACATCAAAAAGGGTCTGAGACCTTGTTATATGGTGTTTGGGGACGAGCCGCAGCAGAAGTTCGACGTTATCGAGCAAATTCGAGCACAAGCAAAATCAAAGGGGTTTGACGAGAGAACTACCCTGGTTGCTGACACCGGTTTCTCATGGAATCAGCTGCTTGAGGCAACACAAAGTATGTCTCTGTTTTCAAGCCAGCAATTTATTGAGCTAGAACTTCCTACCGGTAAGCCAGGCACTGAGGGCAGTAAAATGCTGCAAGAAGTCGCCGCTAAACTCAACTCAGACATGCTGTTATTAATTCATGGGCCTAAAATTGGTAAAGACGTACAACGTGGAAAATGGTTTAAAGTTCTCGACGAAATAGGCGCATCCACACTATGTTATCCCCTTGAAGGACGCCAATTAAGCACATGGATAAACCAGCAACTTACCTCGCATCAGCTTTCTGTATCGGCAAATGGCGCAAAAATGATTTCCGACTTTTGTGAGGGCAACCTTCTTGCCGCAAAACAAGAGATAGATAAACTCGCGTTACTGTATCCGCAGCAGTCTGTGACCGACGAGCAAATTGAGCGAGCGATGGTGGATCAATCCCGCTACAGCGTATTTCAACTTGTTGATGTGATGCTTAATGGAGAAAGCACCCGCTGTATTAAAATGCTTTACCGATTAGAAAGTGAGGGTTTAGAGCCAAATATAATCATTTGGGCATTAGTGAGAGAATGGGAACAGCTGTGGAATTTAAAAGCGGCTGAACAACAAGGACAGCCTATTCAATGGCAGAGATTTGGCATTTGGCGAAATAAACAGGCGGTATATCAAAATGCAATGCAGCGTCTTTCTTTGCAACAGTTAGAAAGTATTCAACACGCGTTGAGTCAAGCCGACCTTGCCTTTAAGCAACAAGTTATATCCCGTCCTTATGTAAAGCTATGCCACCTGTGTATGATGTTTATGGGTGTAAATTTAGCTAATATTCCGTTATTGGATAAATAGCTGTGGCGTTAAAAGCGATATTGGGCGGTACGTTTAACCCACCCCATTACGGTCACATTACGCCTGCGCTCAATGCCGCAGAAACCTTAGCAATTGACTCAGTTTACCTGATGCCATGCAAGTTACCGCCTCATAAATCGGTATCAGTATCTGAAGAACACAGAGTGAATATGATCAATCTGTGTTGTGAAGAAAACCCTAAGCTTCACGCAGAGCTGATTGAGCTCTCTCTCCCTTCTCCATCTTATACAGTAAAAACGCTGCGAGAATTAAATTCTCAAACCGACGAGACAATCTGTTTTCTCATTGGTGCCGATTCACTGTATAATCTAGATAAGTGGTACGAGTGGGAATGCTTATTAGCGTATTGTCACCTTGTTGTAATGCGAAGAGATGACGAAAATTTTGCACCGCCACCGGTTGTAGCAGATTGGCTCAAACCTGTTGTTACTCGAGATGCGGCGCAGTTACATCAACGTAAAAATGGATACGTATTGTTAGTTGATACTCCCCTTAAAGCAATTTCGTCAACACAGTTGCGCAATACCATAACCCGAAAAAACGCAGTGGCTTTAGATAAAGCCGTTCAAGATTTTATTGAAAACTGGATACCAAACAGCGTCATTGAATATATTGATGCCAACCAGTTATATATTGAAGAAAGATAAGAGGAAAACACTTGGAGAGTCTACAACTTAAGCAGTTTGTTAAAGACAAAATAGATGACATGAAAGGCCGTGATATCATTGAGCTTGATGTTAGAGGTAAGTCGACCATTACAGATACCATGATCATTTGTTCTGGTAATTCAAAACGTCACGTATCCTCAATTGCAGAGAATGTATTGGTTGAAGCGAAAAACGCTGGGCATGCGCCTGGACACGTTGACGGCAAAGACACCGGAGAATGGGTACTGGTTGATTTCGGCGATGTCATTTTGCACGTTATGCAAGATGAAACCCGAGACTTTTATCAGCTAGAAAAGCTCTGGTCATAGGCCTTGCCCTTACAAAGTAAGCAATAAGAATGTCTAATATTTACCCACAACAGCCATTAAGGTTAGGACTGTCATTCATGGTGCAGTGTTGAAGATTCAAATAGTTGCTGTGGGAACAAAAATGCCTTCATGGGTATCCGCGGGCGTCGACGAGTTTATCCGTCGATTCCCTAGCGATATGCCTGTGAGCATCACTGAAATACCGGCCGGCAAACGTGGAAAAAATGCGGACATTAAACGGATCCTCGAAAAAGAGGGTGAGCAGATGTTGGCGGCCATACCCAAAGGCAACCGCGTAGTGACGCTTGAAGTAACCGGAAAGCCATGGGATACACCCATGCTGGCAAAACAGCTAGATAATTGGAAGATGGACGGTAGAGATGTTAGCTTGCTCATTGGTGGTCCTGAAGGATTAGCCCCCTCTTGCATAGCGGCTTCTGAACAAAAGTGGTCATTATCAGCGCTAACACTTCCCCACCCTTTGGTTCGTATTATCCTTGTAGAAAGCGTTTACCGCGCATGGTCAGTAACACAGAATCATCCTTATCATAGAGAATAGAAGCAGTCATTAATGCAAAGGAATTCAATGCACCGTAAGCGCCAAGCTATTCGCGACCACTCAGCGGAAGCCAATCTGTTTGCCCGTCGTGCAACCATTGCCTTTATCATTGTTACCGCCATGCTGGGCATCGTGCTCAACAATCTCTACTCCTTGCAAGTGACACAACACGATGATTATCAAACACGCTCAAATGGCAACCGCATTAAGGTACTGCCTGTTGCGCCAAATCGGGGGCTAATCTACGACCGAAATGGTGTATTGCTTGCCGAAAATAGACCCGTATTTAGTTTAGAAGTCATCCCAGAAAAAGTTAACGACATCGATGAAACATTAGCGCGAATTAGCACGCTTATGGATATTACGGATGACGAAATTAAACGCTTTCAGAAAAACTTAAAGGGCACTCGCCGCTTCAAGCCTATTGTATTGAGAACGGAATTATCTGAAGAAGAAGTAGCTATTTTCTCAGCCAGTAAACACAAGTTTAAGGGGGTGCAAATTGAAGCTCGTCTTGCTCGCCATTACCCCTATGCAGAAACCCTCACTCACGTACTGGGCTACGTAGCACGCATTAACAAACGGGACTTACAAAAGATAGTTGAAGCCGGACAAGAAGATAACTACGCCGCCACTTACGATATTGGCAAGCTAGGGATTGAAAAGTACCATGAAGAGCTTCTCCATGGTGAAGTAGGATACCAACAGGTTGAAGTGAACAACCAAGGACGGATAATACGTGTATTAAACGTAGAGCCGCCCACACCAGGCAAGGATATTGTTCTTAACCTCGACCTGACTTTGCAACAAGAAGTTCAGCGCATTTTAGAAGGTACTCGTGGTGCAGTAGTAATTTCAGAAGTTAAGACTGGCGGCGTACTGGCGCTCTACTCTAATCCTGGCTACGATCCGAATCTATTTGTTCACGGTATCAGCAGTAAAAATTACTCCGCGTTATTAAATTCACCAAACCGGCCGCTCATTAACCGCGCTACACAGGGCCAATACTCACCAGCATCTACCATAAAGCCGCATTTGGCGTTGCTTGGGCTAGAAGACGGCGTAGTTAATGAGGACTACTCTATTAAAGATAACGGCCGTTACCGATTACCTAACGTAGATCACGTTTGGCGAGACTGGAAACGGTGGGGTCATGGTGAAGTGGACATTGCGAAAGCGATCGAAGTGTCCTGTGACACCTACTATTACGATTTAGCCTATAACTTGGGTATCGATAAAATCAGTGAGGCCATGCGAAACTTCGGCTTTGGTGATTACACGGGTATCGATTTGTACGAAGAATCCGATGCGAATATGCCAAGCAGAGGGTGGAAACGCGCCCGCTTTAATCAGCCTTGGTATATTGGTGATACTATTCCTGTAGGCATCGGACAAAGCTTTTGGACCGCCACGCCTATTCAGCTTACCCACTCAATCAACACGTTAGTCAATCGAGGCGAGCGCTATATACCTCAGATCATTCGCGGTTACAGAAACCTTGATGGCACAGACGACCTGATCCCATTGAAAACCTCGCGCCCAATCCAGATTAACGATGAGAAGAACCTCGATATTGTATTAAATGCTATGCACGATGTAGTTCATGGCGAAGAGGGAACAGCACGCTTTGCCTTCGCCGACACGCCTTATGAATCTGCGGGCAAGACGGGAACCGCTCAGTTATTTACCGTAGGGCAAGACGAAAAGTACAACGCTGACGAAGTGGATGAAAGGCTTCGCGACAACGCCCTCTACGTTGGCTTTGCGCCCTTCGACAACCCAGAAATTTCTATTACGGTGGTGCTAGAAAATGCCGGTGGCGGAAGCTCTAATGCGGCGCCTATAGCAAGGAAATTAATGGATTTTTATTTTCGAGACAGACGTTTTGAAACCGCAAATATCGACAGCGAGCTCGACGAATAATGAAAAGAACGGCAATCACGCCAGATAAAATAAGCTTTTTACAGCGTATCCATGTGGATGGCTGGTTGCTGCTTGGCCTGTTGGTCTTAAGTGGCGTTGGACTAGTCACACTCTATTCTGCGTCAGGTCAAGATATGGCGCAAATGGAGCGACAGTTTACTCGCTTAGGTCTGAGCTTTGTCGTTATGGCAATACTGGCTCAATTGCCGCCTGGTTTCTATCGACGTCTCTCACCTTTTGCCTTCGCGGTGGGGCTACTTATGTTAGTTGCCGTTTTACTTTTTGGTGACATGGGAAAAGGCGCGCAGCGCTGGCTTGACTTTGGTTTTATTCGTTTTCAACCATCGGAGTTGATGAAACTCGCCGTACCAATGATGGTAGCATGGTATATTAGTAAACATACCCTACCCCCGCGAACGCATCATATTGCGCTAGGCTTTACTATGGTGGTAGTGCCCACGGTGCTCATTGCCAAGCAGCCTGATTTGGGAACATCGTTACTTATTGCAAGCTCTGGTGTGTTTGCCATCTTTCTTGCAGGGATGAGCTGGCGCCTTATCTCTTTGGTAGGTGCGCTTATTGGCGCATTTGCCCCTATCATGTGGTTTTTCTTAATGAAAGATTATCAAAAGCAGCGGGTATTAACGTTTTTAAATCCTGAGAGCGACCCACTTGGCTCGGGCTATCATATTATTCAATCTCAGATAGCGATTGGTTCCGGTGGCGTTGAGGGCAAGGGCTGGCTTCAAGGTACACAGTCTCAACTAGAGTTTTTACCTGAGCGGCATACCGACTTTATCTTTTCTGTTTTTAGTGAAGAGTTTGGTCTAACCGGCGTTATGGTACTACTGGCTATCTATTTGTGCATTATTTTACGCGGTTTAATCATTTCTAGTCGGGCTCAAGACGCCTTTTCAAAATTACTCGGTGGTAGTATTACCCTAACCTTTTTTGTCTATGTATTCGTAAACATGGGCATGGTATCCGGTTTACTCCCTGTCGTGGGTGTTCCATTGCCATTAGTGAGTTATGGCGGTACATCAATGGTGACATTAATGGCGGGTTTTGGCATTCTTATGTCTATAGCAACGCAAAAACGTTTAATATCCCGATGACCTTGCTAATTTCAATGCGCCCGCAAATTTCGAAGCTAATGCATCAGTTTTGTCGTATATTGTTATCGTTGCCGTCGGTTTTGTTGCCGTTGCTTTCGTTGTTAAACTCGCCAAGTTTGGTTAAGCGCATCATTCACTCAAATACCCGAGGCTTTTTGCTTTTCTCATGTGTATCGGCGTTACTGTTAAGCGGATGTCAGTCAGGCCAAACTGGTCGCTATACACAATCACAAGACTCCGCCCCTAATTACGTGGCTAAACTGCCAGAAACCCTCGACGCTGTGCCTAAGTTTGAAGCCTACCGCACCTTTAACAACAGACCCTACAAAGTTCTTGGCAAACATTATACGCCGATGACCTCAGGCAAAGGCTACGAAAAGGTGGGATATGCCAGTTGGTATGGTCAGAAGTTTCATGGCCACCTTACGTCAAATGGTGAAACGTACAATATGTTTGCCATGAGTGCAGCACACAAAACCTTGCCTCTACCCTCTTTCGTGAGAGTGACAAACTTAGAGAATAATAAACAAGCTATTGTTCGTGTAAACGATCGGGGCCCCTTTCATGACAATAGGGTTATTGACTTGTCTTATGCCGCTGCGGTGAAGCTGGGCTATCACAGCAAAGGCACTGCAAAGGTAAAACTAGAGGTCATTCATTTCGATGAAGACAATAACGTCACGATAGGGAGTAATCCCACCGTCAGTTATGATGAATACTTGGGTATAGATGTTCCGGATAAGATTGCTACGAGTAACGCAGCGCCAATTAAGATGGCTCAGTCTGAAGCTGTAGAAAACACAGCACAACGCAATAAACAATCTACAGCCACCCAAAATGAAAGCCCCATCAACGCTGGCGGTATATTTATTCAGGTTGCTGCCCTATCTAACGCAGAAAAGGCAAAATCCATAAGCAATGTGTTGTCTGCTTTATATCAGCTCCCCGCCCATCTTCCTGTAAGTAACAATATCTACAAACTTCAGCTTGGTCCTATTGAAGACGAACAAATGATTGAAGACGTGTTAAGTCAGCTTAAACAAAACGGCTACCCACATGCTTATGCAATAAGACAGCCTCAATAGCACTTTCATCGAAACTTTTTCGGTAAACCCTAGTCCTATGTTCAGCCTTGCGATAGACTTCGGTACTATTGCAATCTCTAGTGTAATTTCTATCGCAATTTCTATGACAATCTCTATATGTCATTTTGATATGCAATTACTAATCGCTCTTGATGGGTAGTCTTAGTGGTGAGAACGTCAATCTAAGAGTAGCTGTAAACTCACACGGATATAACTCGGTAAAAGAAACAAACCATGCTAAAAATAATTAAACGCGCTAAAGCGCCTTCACTGTCATTTGCCTTCTTATTGCTCGGCGTATTTTTTAACATTGCTCACGCTGCTGTTGTTACCCCCCCAGCGCCTACTGTAGCCGCAGAAGGCTTTTTGCTTACTGATTTTGAAACAGGTCATGTTATTGCGGAAAAAAATGCTGATATGCAGCTCGCTCCAGCAAGTCTTACTAAAATAATGACTATCTACGTAATAGGTAAGGAACTTCAGTCTGGCAATATCAGCTTAGATGATGAAGTCACTATTTCAGAAAACGCATGGGCGAAGAAATTTCCAGATTCTTCGAAAATGTTTATCGAAGTGGGTACTCAGGTTTCAGTAAGCGACTTACTTCGCGGTATTGTGGTGCAATCAGGTAACGACGCATGTGTGGCAATGGCAGAACATGTAGCAGGCTCTCAATCGGCCTTTGCAAGCATGATGAATGCACATTCTCAGGCCCTTGGATTAACCAGCACCAACTGGGTTAATGCACATGGTTTACACGACCCAGACCACTACACCACCCCCCGTGACATGGCAGTGCTATCTCGCGCACTTATTGCTGAAACGCCAGAAATGTATGCGATTTACAGCGAAAAAGAATTCACGTTTAACGGCATTAAGCAATATAACCGCAACAGCTTGTTGTGGGATAAAAGCCTCAATGTTGACGGTATCAAAACTGGACATACATCTGATGCAGGTTACAGCCTTATCACATCAGCAGAGCAAGGCGACATGCGCCTGATTTCAGTTGTTATGGGCACCGACAGCGAGCGAGCGCGTAAGGTTGAAAATAAGAAGCTACTTAAATACGGCTTCCGCTTTTTCGAAACCGTCATTCCTTATGAAGCAGGTCAGAGCTTTGTGGCACACCGAATTTACATGGGTGACAGAGAAACTGTAGACCTTGGAATTAATCAATCTACCCCCATTACCATTCCACGCGGTCAAGCTGAGAACCTAGAAGCTAATTTTGAGCTAGATAAAAAGCTTGAAGCACCACTGGCAAAAGGACAAGTTGTTGGAAAACTTTACCTTCAGCTTGGTGGTGAAGACGTAGCTAGCTATCCCCTTGTCACACTTCAAGAAGTGAAGGAAGGCAGCATGTTCAACCGCCTAAAAGATTACATAATGCTTCAAATTGGTTTTGACGACGAATAAATAATTGCGTTAACACCTAGTTGTGAAGCGGCCAGATTGATACAATCTGGCCGTTTTTTTATATAAAGTTTACATACCGAGAATATCGCATGGATACCCGTTTCGACGAACTGTTAGATTTTCCCACACACCAGACGTTTAAAATTATGGGCGTTGCCCATGAAGACTTACCTGAACAGGTAATATCGTGTTTGCAGCAGCACGCGCCTGGTGATTATGTGCCTGCTATAAAGCCTAGCAGCAAAGGCAGCTATCACTCATTGTCATTAAGCGTACGAGTAACCAGCAAAGAACATATGGAAACCATTTACACCGAGCTGGCTAAGCTAGAATTAGTTAGGGTTGTTCTGTAAGTGAGTACGCAAGAGCAGGTTGTTAAAGCCAGCGATGACGTTAACTCCAAAAGTGACGTCATTATTCGCCAGTTGGGACGTCAATCTTACGAACCTATTTGGCAAGCAATGCAGCGCTTTACTGATAAGCGTGACAATGACACTACTGATGAAATTTGGTTAGTGGAACACGACCCTGTGTTTACACAAGGTCAAGCTGGAAAAGCAGAACATATATTATTGCCTGGCGACATTCCTGTTGTACAAGTTGATAGAGGTGGTCAAGTCACCTATCACGGCCCAGGTCAGCAGGTAATTTACCTGCTTCTTAACATTAAACGTAGAAAATTAGGCGTAAGACATCTCGTCACCGCAATGGAAGAAGCGGTGGTAGGATTGCTAGCCCCCCATGATATTAGTGCTTATCCCAAGCCAGATGCACCAGGCGTTTACGTCAACGAGCAAAAGGTCTGCTCACTTGGCTTAAGAATACGTAATGGTTGCTCATTTCATGGACTAGCGTTAAATGTTAATATGGATTTATCACCGTTTCAGCGTATTAATCCATGCGGCTATGCAGGTATGGAAATGACGGACACCGCGCGTCTTAACGGTCCCGATTCGCTTGAACAGGCTGGCGATGAGCTTGTACGCTTATTACTAGAGGCGCTTTCCTTTACGGAAACAACATATAAAGAAGGTTTTGATGAGTAACGCACGACCTACAGCGGGGGTAAAACTCCGAGATGATGAAAAAGTAAAACACATTCCAATCACCATTGTTCCCACTGAAAAGGAAGAAATGCTGAGGAAGCCTGAGTGGATCAAGATTAAACTCCCCCGCTCTACGGAAAAAATTGATCACATCAAGCGTACGCTTAGAAAGAACAATCTGCACTCGGTTTGTGAAGAAGCAAGCTGTCCAAATTTAGCTGAGTGCTTTAATCATGGTACTGCAACGTTCATGATCTTGGGTGATATATGCACACGTCGCTGCCCGTTTTGCGATGTTGCTCACGGTAAGCCATTACCCCCAAGCGCTGAAGAGCCTGAAAAGCTAGCTAAAACCATTGCAGAGATGAACCTTCGCTATGTGGTTATTACGTCTGTTGACCGAGATGACCTACGCGATGGCGGTGCACAGCATTTTGTAGACTGCATTAATGCCATTCGAGAGCACAGCCCTACTACCACTATTGAAGTGCTAGTACCCGATTTCAGAGGGCGAATGGACCGTGCGCTTGAGATATTTAAAAATGGTGAGCCTGATGTGTTCAATCACAACTTAGAAACCATTCCTCGCCTTTACCGCGAATGTCGTCCTGGTGCCAATTATCAGTGGTCGCTTGATTTGCTTAAGAAGTTTAAAGCGCAGCACCCTCACATTAAAACCAAGTCTGGTTTGATGATGGGTATGGGTGAAGAAAACGAAGAGATCCAAGGTGTATTAAGAGACCTTCGGGATCACGACGTTGATATGCTGACGCTAGGTCAATACCTACAGCCCAGCCGTCACCACTTTCCTGTGAAGCGATATGTGCACCCTACTGAGTTTGATGCTCTAGGTGATTACGCGAAAGAGATAGGATTTACCCACGCTGCGTGTGGTCCAATGGTACGCTCAAGTTACCATGCTGATCAGCAAGCTGCCGGTGTAGAAGTAAAATAGGCATATCTATGTCAATAAGAGGCGGCCGTTAATAGCGAGCCGCCTTTTTTGTATAACGAGTGACAAAGTATGGACGACTGCTAAAATGCAGCCACACTTATTTATCGCAAAAAACGCAAAAAGCAGACAACAGGGTATTCATGCGTAAACATATTTATATCGCCTATACAGGCGGCACCATAGGGATGAAGCCATCGAGTCAAGGGTATGTGCCTGCTGCTGGGTTCTTAACAGAAACTCTGGCGAAAATGCCTGAGTTTAACCGCAGTGAAATGCCGCTTTTTACTATTCATGAGTACGACAATTTAATCGACTCTTCGGATATGAGCCCATCGGATTGGCAGCGTATTGCAGACGATATAGCTGATAACTATGACGACTACGACGGCTTTATTATTTTGCATGGTACCGACACCATGGCCTACACGTCGTCAGCCTTAAGCTTTATGCTTGAAGACCTCGCTAAGCCGGTGATAGTGACGGGCTCTCAGATACCGCTGGCTGAACTGCGCTCAGATGGTCAGGTAAACCTGTTAAATGCCCTGTTTATTGCCGCCAATTTCCCTATCGCAGAAGTCGGGTTATTTTTTAACAATCGTTTACTACGCGGAAATCGCAGCCGTAAAGTAGATGCAGACGGCTTTAACGCATTTGACTCACCCAACTTCCCTCCTCTACTAGAGGCCGGAATAAATATTCGCCTTAAAGCAGGTGAATTAGCAAAAGCGTCAGATAAAAAGCTGACCGTTTCTAATGTATCCGCTCAGCCCATTGGCATGGTGAGCCTGTATCCGGGAATTGCGCCTGAAGTCATTAAAAATACGCTGCAGCAACCGGTTAATGCACTCATACTATTAAGTTATGGTGTGGGGAATGCACCTCAAAATCCAAAACTGATTGAGCAGTTGCAATACGCTAAATCTAGAGAAATACCGGTAGTTAACTGCACACAATGCATTCGCGGTAGAGTAAACATGGGTGGGTATGCCACCGGCCATGGTCTTCAAGAGGTTGGCGTGCTTTCGGGCAGTGACATGACCCCCGAGGCTGCACTAGCAAAGCTGCATTATTTATTAAGTAAAAATCTCTCGTTTGAACAAATCAATTTACTGCTCACCGCCAACCTGCGCGGCGAGTTAAGCGAATAAGGTACTAAATTTTGACACAAAGTTATTCTGGTGCATTACGAAAAATGCGTACTCATGCATTTGATAATAGTGAAGTTTGCTATGAACTCCCTATTGGAGATAGCAGCGTAGACATGAACGCACTGATAGGACGGGAGATTTCATTGTCCTTTAACAATGAAATTCACTGTGTTCACTGCAGCCGAAAAACCAAAAAGAGTTTCAACCAGGGTTATTGCTACCCTTGCCTCATTTCACTTGCTCAGTGCGACAGCTGTATTATAAAACCTGAAAAGTGCCACTACCACGAAGGTACGTGTCGCGAGCCAGAATGGGGAGAGGCCCACTGCTTTAACGAACACTTTGTCTACTTAGCTAATACAGGCAACGTGAAAGTGGGTATTACCCGAGAAGTAACCGAATCTGTCTCGCCTCGTTGGATGGACCAAGGCGCAACGCAAGCCACGGTTATGCTGCGCGTACCAGACAGATTAACTAGCGGGCTTGTGGAAACGTTATGCAAAAACCATATTGCCGATAAGACTAACTGGCGCACCATGCTAAAAGGCAAGCCAGAAGAAGTGGATTTAATAGCAGTTAAACACGAGCTCATGGAAAAAATTTCCGATGAACTTGCTGCGCTAAAACAAGAAAAAGGGCTTCAAGCTGTATCTGAGGTAGAGTCGAAAGTACATCAAATCAACTTTCCGGTAGACACCTACCCAGAAAAAATAAAATCGATTAATCTCGACAAAACCCCTGACTTTTCTGGTGAGCTTAAGGGTATTAAAGGGCAATACTGGATGCTTGATGGCGACAGGGTTATCAACATTCGAAAATTTGCTGGCTATAACGTCACGCTTCAAGTTTTCTAACGCCTTGTCTTATAGATGCCGCAAAGAAAATTAACTGATAAAGGGCGCACGCAATGTGCGCCTTTACATTTATCTAAAGTAGCTAGTGCGTTTCATTAACTCCAATGCTCAAAAAACGCAGTAGTGTCACGTTCTGGCTTTGGTGCTGGCTCGAAAGCTGGCGTACCTAAATACAAAAAACCAACGAGTTCGTCTTCTTCTGACATCCCCAGCCCACTTTTGACAACGGGACACTGTGCATAGCTACCGGTGCGCCACATTCCGTTAAACCCTTGTGCTACAGCCGCCATCTGCATGGCCATAACACCACAAGAGGCAGACGCTATCTGCTCAACACGAGGGACTTTTTCGTGCTCTTTATATTGTGCAATGGCAACTATGACCATAGGCGCACGCAAAGGAAGTTGTGGCGCTCTATCTATTTCTTTCTGACTTTTGTCGTTTTCAATCGCAGACGTTTCAAAAAGTGACCCAAGCTTGTTTAACCCTTCACCTTGGCATACCACAAATCGCCATGGGGTAAGGCAAGCATGATCAGGGGCACGTAATGCCGCTTGCATAATGTTTTCCAGCGCATCTCCGCTAGGAGCAGGCTCGTTTAAGCGTGGCTGAGAGCTTCGATTAAGAAGTAGAGTTAGTGCATCCACTTTGGGGCCTCCTTGATGACGCCGCATTGAAACAAGATATTGATGTACTGTGGCGTCAGTATTTTGATAAAGAAACGAATTCGTTTGTGCGTCAATCTTACGTAGGACAGCCGTGGCTGTCGACCCTAACCACCCTGCTTGGCATTAAAGAAAGTCATTTAATCGCATTGCAATATATCAATTACGAATTCTGCGATATTTTAAAGAGTGTACTGCAAAGACTCTATGCGGTTGTGAAATCCTTTTATTGTCAGATTACGTATTTTTAATATTCACAATACACTGCAAATAAGGAGATTAAGATTTTGAACAAGTCATCTAATACAACTCCTAATGCTTCTCCATTGTCTCGTTTGATGAAAAAAGGCCAGTCAAAAACAGGTTATAAATCAACCTCTGGAAACTTGCTTATGCAGATGAGTGAAAATGACCACAAGCGAATTGCTAAACTCATTGCTAACTGGTTAGAACGCGATAAATAGTGACATAGCACTCGTCTATAGCGCTATGTATATATGAAATAAACGAACGGAAATAACGGAGGATTCGTGAGAAGTTTACTGACACATCTATTTATAATGTTTTTTTCAATAGCGCTCGTAGTCGGTTGCAAAGCCGTATCTAACGAAGTAAGCGAAGCACAACCTGAGAATACTGCGAAGGCGAGACTTAGTGAGTTGCCTGACGCCCTCACATCAAGCGAGCTTTTTGACACCACTATTCTTAAACCCACTCAGTTGTTTGATAATTTCTACTTTGTTGGATATGTCAGCGTCGGTAGCTTTGTTATACAAACTTCCGATGGAATTGTACTCATCGACTCGATGTGGACGCCAAACGATGCCAAAACGGTAATAGTGCCAGGAATGATAGAACTTGGATTAGACCCTAGTGACATCAAGTTTGTTTTGATAACACATGGACATAGTGATCACTATGGTGGCGCGCATTACTTTGAACAGGAATATGGGGCCAAAATATTAATGCGGGAACAAGAGTGGCGCTTTATTAATAACCCAGAGGCACCTGTTTTAACAGATCCATTTGGCAATTACTCAACAGAAATACCCACTCCAACGACCTATACATCTTTGGCTGATAAAGACGTCTTAAATTTCGGGGATACCCAAGTAACCATTCTTGCCACACCGGGGCACACACCAGGCGCAACATCGCTCATAATATCAGCTGAAGACGATGGAGAAAAACATACTGTAGCGTTATGGGGGGGAACAGGATTACCCGATACGTTAGAGGCAAATAAACGTTACCTTCAATCTTTAAACTACTTTCAAAAAGTCGTTAATGAAAAAAGAGCCGACGTCACTATTTCAAATCATCCGTTTTCATATAATTTGATAGAAAAAATGACATTATTGAAACAACAGAAAACGTCTATGCCAAACCCGTTGGTCGTCGGCAATGAAGCTATCAACGATTACATAGACAACGAATTAAGAAATAATGTGAAGGAAAAAATTTCATCACTGGATTAGCTCTGTCTTGCCTTTATTGAACTATGGCCGTGTTTATCCAATATAAATGAACGTCGACTTCAGTGTTGGCTTGACGCTAAAAAGACTGTACTGATGGGGAAATAAAATGAGTTCCGTAGTTATGCGGTATATATTCATTTTGTCCGTTGCTTACTCGTTTTAACGTGTTTAACGCTGTTTTATCGGCAGGAGTTACAAAAAATTACAATTAACTTAGCGATCTTATGCGAAACAGGTAACATAATGACATTAGTGTAGTTGGATTTACCATCGCACACAGCGCTCAAAAATTTGAAAAGCAATCACACTTTAGAAAAAGGTAGTAAAATATGGCGGCCAAGGGAAATTGGACTAAATCCTTGTTTATTGGCTTGTGGACGGTACTGAACTTCACCCGCAAACTTTTCTTCAACGTAATATTCATTGCAATTTTCGTTGGCATAATCATGGCCATCGCGAACCAAGACGGTGAGCAGCTAACAGTCAAATCCGATAGTGCGCTATACCTCACACTTAATGGCCAGCTGGTGATTGAAAAAGAGAGCGTTGACCCCTTCGAGCAGTTTTTGCAAGAGTCATTAGGCAGCGAACCCGACAATCCAGAAGTGCTAGTACGTGATGTTGTAGACGTGCTTGAAAACGCGGCACAAGACAGAAGAATTAAAGCACTCGTACTAGACCTACAAGGACTTACGGGTGGTGGACTAGACAAGCTTCGCGTTGTTGCCCAGGCCATAGAGGCATTTAAAGAATCTGAAAAGCCTGTTTACGCAATAGGCGACTATTACTCTCAGGATCAATACTACTTAGCAGCTCAAGCTGACAAGGTTTACCTTAATCCTATGGGCGGCCTGTTGCTTGAGGGTTACGGCCGTTACGGTATGTATTTTAAAGACATGCTAGACAAGCTCAAAGTGACTACGCATATATTCAGAGTGGGCACATACAAGTCGGCAGTCGAGCCGGTCATGAGAAATGACATGTCTGCTGAAGCAAAAGAAGCAGAAAAGCAGTGGTTAGACGGGTATTGGAAGCAGTATAAAGAAGATGTTGCAGCCGCTCGCGGTATAGACGTCACTAACTTCGATGAAACGGCTAACGAATTGCTGTCTAAGTTTGAGGCTGCTGGAGGCGATTTCGCTCAATATGCCCTGGATAACAATTGGGTAGATGCACTTAAAACCCGAGAAGAAGTGAGACAAGAGCTTATCGAATTAGTGGGTGAAGGTGATAACCAGCAGGGAATCAACCTAACGGCCTTTAACACCTACTTAAAAGTCATTAATCCGCCGATGCCTAAGATCAATAACGATATGGACAAGGTGGCAATTGTAGTGGCAAAAGGTACCATTTTAGATGGTAATCAAAAAGCCGGTACGATTGGTGGCGACAGCACAGCCCGTTTACTGCGTCAGGCTCGCTTAGACGACAATATCAAAGCAGTTGTACTTCAAATAGACTCACCCGGCGGCAGTGCTTTTGCCTCAGAAGTGATTCGCCAAGAAATATTACAACTGCGTCAAGCGGGCAAGCCGGTTATCTCTTCAATGAGTACGTATGCAGCATCTGGCGGTTACTGGATTGCAGCAAGCACTGATAAGATTTTTGCAAGTCCGAGCACAATCACAGGGTCAATTGGTGTGTTTGGTATGTTTATGACGTATGAAAATTCACTAGACTATTTAGGCATACACAGCGATGGCGTTGGCTCTACTGACATTGCAGGCTTATCGCCAGCAAGAGCCCTGTCTCCGGCGTTTGGACAAATCCTTCAGCGCAATGTGGAGAACACCTACGGAAACTTTCTATCATTAGTAGCAAACGCTAGGGATATGACTGTTGAAGAAGTCGACACTGTTGCTCAAGGGCGTGTGTGGATTGGTGAAGACGCATTAGAGTTAGGTCTTGTTGATGAGCTTGGTGAGCTTGATGATGCAGTAGCAACTGCTGCTGAACTCGCTGAACTAGAAAACTACGACACTGTGTATGTGCAGCGCAGTCTTTCTGCTCAAGAACTTTTTTGGAAAGAATTCTTTGGTCAGGCCATGACATTTGTTGGTAAATGGCAGTTCGCTAACAGCAACTCTGCGCTTATCAATGAATTTAAACGCGTTATGGGTGAGTTTAATACCCTCAATGAGCTTAACGATCCAAAAGGCACGTACATATTGTGCTTACCCTGCGATGTGAGATAATCATTAACTTATTCTACCTCACAATGCTTTGAGAAAACGCCGCTTGATACGGCGTTTTTTTATAGATGTACTTTTTTCAATTTTATTTTTATTTAACTCTGCCTTCGGTACTCACTTTGTGGCAGCGTACCGAATTGAAAGCCTGTGATTAAAAAGGACAATTGCCATCGCTACTCGTGACTTATCTGAGCAACAGCAACAAGAAATTCATGCTGCGCTAACCGCTTGTTATGACAAAGCTGATGACTATTTTAACAGGAAATTCGTGCGCCCTCACCTGTCATTTCGACGCTCTGGTAAAAACGCTGGCACGGCATTCCTGCAACAAAATAGAATTAATCTGCACCCATTGCTGTTTAAGCAAAACCAGCAGGCATTTTTAGAAGAAGTGATACCTCATGAAGTAAGCCATCTTCTGGTTTGGACTTTGTTCGGAAGGGTTAAACCTCACGGTAACGAGTGGCAGAGCATTATGATTGAGGTATTTGGATGTGAGGCAAAAACAACGCATAGCTTTGATATCAAAGCGGTGACGAACACCGTGGCTTATTCCTGTGACTGCAGTGAGCATGCCCTGTCAATGCGACGCCATAAAAGTATTATCACCGGTACACGCTATCGCTGTAGAAAGTGTAATACAGAACTCAGCCAGAATTAATTAAACCAATTCTCGGTAAACGCATTGTCTAAGTCTTTAAACGCTGTTTTAAGTAACTGCGCTAGTTCTTTATATTTTGGCTTTGATTTAACTGAAGCGACTTTACAGCCCTGTGAGCGCATTGAAGAATGTATTTCTTGATACCAACTGTTTAACTGGGGCGGTAAATATTGGTCAGAGCGATGGCCTAACCACAGCAAGCCTTGTATGGGGAGACTAAGAAAAAACATACCCATGGCGATAGTCTGTGGAATAAACTGCGTACCTAAGTTTTGAAGCAATAGCAAACATATCACCATGGTGGCTGGTGGCATGGTCTTTATAGCGAATTTAGTGGCAGCCACAACTCTGCACTCTGGGAAAAAACCATAGAGCTCTTTCCTCATGGGCCAAGTTTTCATGTATTGTTGGCCATCTTTCAACATTGCCATCACTGACTGAGACATGCTTCACCTCTAAACGTGCGTATTGCACCACGCACTGATTTATTGCTTAACGTAAATTGTAATCTTCTTTACGTTTAATACAAGAAACACCGACGTCTTGCTCACTTTTTCTGCCGTGTTTTATTGCTAGATTGCCGATTCTTAATTTATATTGACTGAAATTTCGAAATTTTTATCCACGTAGATGTTCGAATATTGATATCCTAGCGCTCATTACGAGGTTTGGAGTCTTGGCGAGACATGTCGAATTGCTTCGCCAGCACTTTTTTCAGCATACATGGCTGAAAAGAATGGGGCTTTAAAGGTTGATTTAAATCCAAACGACCTCACTTTCTTTTGTACAAATTTTTGAATAGTCTACATACCCTGTTGATGGGTGTTATTGGAGAGGAAAATGTCAGAAAGCAGACACGTCCGTCTACTTATTTTAGGTTCGGGTCCTGCGGGTTACTCGGCAGCAGTTTATGCAGCACGTGCTAACTTAGAACCGGTTCTATTAACCGGTATTCAACAAGGCGGACAGCTTACAACCACCACCGAAGTTGAAAACTGGCCTGGCGATCCTGAAGGACTAACGGGACCAGACTTGATGGTTCGCATGCAAAAACATGCTGAAAAATTTGATACTGAAATCATTTTTGATCACATCAACAAAACTGACCTCAGCAAGCGTCCATTCACCCTACACGGTGATAACGGTACTTACACTTGCGACGCACTTATCATTTCTACTGGGGCATCAGCAAAGTATTTAGGCCTTGAGTCAGAGCAAGCCTTCATGGGTAAAGGCGTATCAGCATGCGCAACCTGTGACGGATTTTTCTATCGCAACCAAAAAGTAGCGGTTGTTGGCGGTGGTAATACCGCGGTAGAAGAAGCGCTATATTTGTCTAACATTGCTTCTGAAGTTCATGTAATCCATAGAAGAGATACTTTCAGGAGTGAAAAGATCCTTGAACAGCGTCTACGAGACAAAGCGGAAAACGGCAACGTTGTATTGCATCTGAATAAGACATTAGATGAAGTACTTGGTGATGATATGGGTGTTACAAAAATCCGAATCAAAGATACCGACGGCGATGCCACTGAAGAACTTGATGTAATGGGCTTATTCATCGCCATTGGTCACAAGCCAAACACTGATATATTTGCCGACCAGCTCACCATGAAAGACGGCTATATTGTTGTGAACAGTGGTTTGCACGGCAACGCCACACAAACTAGCGTTGAAGGCGTTTTTGCCGCTGGTGACGTGAGTGACCACGTTTATCGTCAGGCCATCACGTCTGCTGGCACTGGCTGTATGGCAGCACTTGATGCAGAAAAATTCTTGGACGGAATGGCTTCTGAACAAGGGTAATCACGATATAGGCCTTACTTATCCTGATAGGAATTTGTGAGGCCTCTCTTATGCTAGCGCTAACCTACATTGAAAATGATGCGCCTTTCCCTCCAGTTCATGAGGCGTTAGACGATCCCAATGGCTTGCTTGCTTTTGGCGGCGACTTGAGCCCGCAACGTTTGTTTTCTGCCTACTCTCAAGGCATCTTTCCTTGGTTCAGTGATGACGAGCCCTTATTATGGTGGTCTCCTGATCCGCGAGCCATTATTAGCTTAGATGGTTTCTGCGTTTCAAAAAGTTTAAAGAAACTCGTCAGACAGCGAAAATACACGGTAACCCTTAATCATGCATTTGATAGAGTTATCGATACTTGCTCTGCAATACCTCGGGTTACGCAATCTGGAAGCGGCGTATCTAACGAAACCTGGATTACCGACGATATGAAAGCCGCCTATTCGCAGCTTCATGGCTTAGGCATTGCCCACTCTGTTGAGGTATGGGAAAACGAAGAACTCGTTGGCGGCCTTTACGGCGTAGGTATTGGTAAGGTGTACTGCGGTGAGTCTATGTTTCACAAGAAAAGTAATGCATCTAAACTTGCAATGGTTGCCCTTGTTGAACACATGCGTTCACAACAGATGGCATTTATAGATTGCCAGTTACCTACAGAGCATTTGGCCTCACTGGGCGCACGCACTGTCAGCAGAAACGACTTCATTAAGACGCTAAGAGAGAATAATCAGACAGTAAATTCTCAGGGTGAGCTAAGCTCTGAGTATGTACAGCGCTGGCGTCCGAGGGAAATAACGCCATGAAGTTTGGTATTACACAATCATTTTCGTGTAGCTATCTTCCCAACGAGGAAGAACGTTTACTGGTCTATGCAGAGGAAGATGCATTTTTATCAGCGCGCTATTCACAGCTCATTCAAGCTGGCTTTAGACGCAGTGGCGAGCAAATTTATCGTCCCCACTGTGTAAGCTGTAATAAATGTCAGTCTGTGAGGATACCCGTTGATGCTTTCGCCCTCTCTCGCAGCCAAAAGCGGATTTTAAAAGGAAATGCCGCACTATCTGTAAAGTTAAGCACTTCTTTAAAGCCAGAATATTATCCGTTATACGAACGCTACATCAACGAACGGCATTCGGACGGGTCTATGTACCCGCCCTCCTATGAGCAATTTGACAATTTTTTAAGCTGCACATGGATGGCGCCGCATTTTTTGGAAGCTTATGACAATGATAAGCTTGTAGCGGTTGCAGTAACCGACGTACTAGAGGACAATGTACACACTAGCGCGCTATCTGCGTTGTACACCTTTTTTGACCCTGACTATGCTGCTTCATCTCTCGGTACGTGGATGATCCTCATGCAAATTGAGCAGGCAAGGTCAGCAGGCCACCATTACGTTTACTTAGGGTACTATGTGGAAGGCTGTCAAAAAATGAGCTATAAACACAAATTTCACCCCTTTGAACAGTTTATAGACAACCAATGGCGTCTATTTACTAAAAAACCAGCTTAATCGCTTTACACTGCACGCAAGATTGGTTAATGTCTGCGCGGCAAAAATTTTGAATTACTGAGGTAACTGCTTTACATGGCAAAAGAAGATTGTATTGAAATGGAAGGTACGGTTCAAGACACCCTACCTAATACTATGTTCCGTGTTGAACTAGAGAATGGTCACGTAGTGACAGCACATATTTCTGGTAAGATGCGTAAAAACTATATCCGAATTCTTACTGGCGATAAGGTCACTGTTGAGATGACTCCTTATGATTTGACCAAAGGTCGTATCATTTATCGCGCAAGATAATGAGCCATTGAAGCGGTAACGCATAAAAAAAGCCCGATAATTTTTTTAATTATCGGGCTTTTTCATTCTTAACAGCCTTGCACAATTAACTAGGCTCGGCTTGTTCTGACTTAGTATCCACGCCGCTGTATTCAAACGTTAATTTGTCATCAACGTAATCCACTTTCACGTTTCCGCCTTTCGCCAGCTCACCAAACAGTAGCTCATTGGCTAATTCTTTCTTAAGCTCATCTTTTATGAGACGTGCCATTGGGCGCGCACCCATCGACTTGTCATACCCTTTTTCAGCCATGTAAGCTCGTGCTTCAGAGGTCACCTCTAAAGACACACCTTTCACGTCTAACTGGGCCTGCAATTCGATAATGAACTTGTCGACCACCTGTAGGATGATTTCAGCATCCAAGTGATTAAACCAAATGATGCCATCAAGACGATTGCGGAACTCAGGGGTGAATATCTTATTGATTTCACTTAGCGCATCGTGGCTGTGATCTTGTTGCTTAAAGCCAATCGACTTACGCACGGTTTCCTGAACGCCAGCATTCGTTGTCATCACTAGCACAACATTTCTGAAATCAACTTTACGGCCGTTGTTATCAGTCAGTGTGCCGTGGTCCATTACCTGCAATAATATGTTGTAAATATCGCTGTGAGCTTTCTCAATCTCGTCCAATAGCACAACCGAATACGGGTTTTTAATTACTGCATCAGTCAGCAACCCGCCTTGGTCGAACCCAACATAACCTGGAGGCGCACCAATTAGGCGACTTACAGCATGACGTTCCATGTACTCAGACATATCGAAGCGCACTAGCTCAACACCCATAATATTTGAAAGCTGTTGCGTCACCTCCGTTTTACCTACACCGGTTGGACCTGCAAACAAGAAACTACCGATTGGCTTTGTTTCAGCGCCTAATCCAGAACGAGACAGCAATATAGCGTCATTGAGGGTCTCTATCGCTTTGTCCTGACCGAACACTACCATCTTAAGGTTGCGCCCTAGGTTTTTAAGTACTTCTTTGTCAGATGCCGATACGGACTTCTCAGGTATACGAGCCATTTTCGCAATAATTTGCTCTATATCACCCACATTGATTGTTTTCTTGCGTTTTGAAGGTGCAAGAAGACGCTGACTAGCGCCCGCTTCGTCCATTACATCAATGGCTTTATCAGGCAAATGTCTCTCATTGATATACTTCGCAGACAGCTCTGCTGCAGCCTGAATCGCTTTTTGCGTGAAGCGCACATTGTGGTGATCTTCGTAACGGCTTTTCAGTCCAAGTAAAATCTTCGTAGTGTCGCTAACACTTGGCTCAGTCACGTCAACCTTTTGGAAACGACGCGCTAAGGCACGGTCTTTCTCAAAAATACCTTGGTATTCTTGATAAGTCGTTGAACCAATACAGCGTAACTCGCCGCTTGATAACTTAGGTTTTAGTAAGTTAGACGCATCCATGACGCCGCCAGAGGCAGCACCTGCACCAATAATGGTATGAATTTCATCTATGAATAAAATGGCGTGTTCATCTTTGCTTAGCTCTTTAAGGATAGCCTTAAGACGTTTTTCAAAGTCGCCGCGATATTTTGTTCCCGCCAATAAACCGCCAAGGTCAAGAGAGTAAACGGTACTCTCTGCGATGACATCAGGGACGTCGTCGTTCACAATACGATAAGCTAACCCTTCGGCAATGGCCGTTTTACCCACACCCGCTTCACCAACAAGTAGCGGGTTATTTTTACGACGTCTGCACAAGATTTGAATAGTACGTTCAACCTCTGCATCACGGCCGATAAGGGGATCAATTTTGCCATCTTTAGCATGGCGGTTTAAATCGGTAGCGTATTTACCTAACGCTGTGCCGTTTTCTTCGCCGCTCTCAGCCTCTTCTGGGGTTTCAGAATTGATTGACTCATCATCTTCGGCTTTACTCACACCATGGCTGATGTAATTAACTACATCCAATCTGGTGACGTCTGCTTTCTTGAGAATGAAAACCGCTTGCGACTCTTGTTCGCTAAAGATTGCTACTAGCACGTTTGCGCCAGTCACTTCGTCTTTACCTGAAGATTGAACATGAAAGACCGCGCGCTGCAACACCCGTTGAAATCCAAGCGTTGGCTGGGTTTCGCGTTCGTTAAGCTGCTCGTCAAGAATTAGCGGCGTTGTATCTTTCACAAAAGATAGCAATTCGCTTTTAACGGCCTCAACGTCTGCACCACACGCTTTTAATGCATCGCGAGCTGCTGTGTTGTCCAGCAATGCCAACAACAAGTGCTCTACCGTCATAAACTCATGACGGTGCTCTCTGGCAAATACAAACGCACTATTTAGCGTTTGTTCTAATTCTTTATTTAACATATTGCTCGCCCTCTACAAATTGCCTTATGCCTGCTCCATAGTGCACATCAATGGGTGCTGATGTTTGCGTGCGTACTGATTGACTTGCATCACTTTTGTTTCTGCAATCTCAGCGGTAAACACACCACAAACCGCTTTACCTTGATAATGCACGGTAAGCATAAGTTGATTGGCTTTCTCAGCGTCCAAATTGAAAAACTGCGTGAGAACCTCTATAACAAAATCCATTGGTGTATAGTCGTCATTATTCAACAACACTTTATACATGGGAGGCGGCTGCGGCTTTTGTCGCTGCGCGTCTTTTTGCTTTTCCTTTTCAATACTAATAGCGTTGTCTTTACTCATAACTTAATAATAGTGTGTTACTGGCAGATGTCGTTAAACTTTTGGATAAAATTAATTCACATTAGCTCTTGACATAATATGGTTAAAAAATCTACATTTTGATAGTGACATTGAGTATCTGTCTATATCGATACTCAATACACTATGCTCTCGGATCTATAATGGGGGCATAAACGTGTGAGTTCAAGGATTAAGAGGAAGTCGAAGTATGGCGGTTGGCAAAGTTAAATGGTTTAACAACGCGAAAGGTTTTGGGTTTATCGTTCCAGAGGAAGGTGGTGATGACATATTCGCTCACTACTCAACAATTCAGATGGAAGGTTATCGCTCATTGAAGGCAGGTCAAGAAGTTCAGTTCGAGGTGCAACAAGGTCCTAAGGGCTTGCATGCAGAGAACATAGGTTTTGTAGAAGAACCAGAGCGTTAAAGAAAAATTCTAAGCAGCCCGACTGCCATGTCGGGCTCTTCTAACACTCTTTTTTCCGGTCAACATTAAAGGAGAAAGAGCGGTTTTTGTCGTCCCAAATATTACCTATGCTTTTTAGGCTCACGGCCCTTTATTACCAAATCACATTGTTTCGCGACGTATCCTAAGCCTTAAATCTCCGCTTTCTTAACTCAAATCTCCGCTTTCTTAACTCAATTTGCACTCGAATATCGCGCTTTTTTAAATAAAAGCCCCATCCCGTTTCGTACTTTTAATTAAAATTCTCTTCGAATATGGATAAATTGTAATAGCTATGAGTGGATGTAAATCACATGCCGCTAGCTAGGCTAGCATCTTTTAATCGAGCAAAACCCTTCACCCAATTAGACTTTTCAATGGAAAAATGTAAAAAGCTCGAAAGCAAAGAGCTAGATACCCGGTAACTCATCAGTAATATTAAGTTGTTGCGTGGCCATTGCTATTAAGTCTTCATCGAGAGGTGGCGGTACAATATCCACATCAGCGCTTAACACCTCAACAATAGCGCGCAGCACTTCAACCCTAGCTTGCCACTTATGCTCACCATCAATAATTTTCCATGGAGCGAATGGCGTGTTTGTTTTGGCAAACATGTCATTAATTGCACTAATATAATGATGTCGTTGCTTACTGTTATGTAAATCTTCTGCAGTGAGCTTCCAACGTTTATAAGGATTGCGAAGTCTTTCTTCAAAGCGTTTTCGCTGCTCTGCAGCTGAGATATGCATAAACAGCTTTACAATGCGAACGCCGCTATTGTGAAGTGTCTCTTCAAACTCGTTTATTTCTCGGTACCCACGCTGCCATTGTGCATCACTGGCCAATTGATCAACGCGTTCGACTAACACCCTTCCATAATGGGAACGGTCAAATATAGTCATATTCCCAGGAGCCGGAACATGATGCCAAAAGCGATAGAGAAAATGCTTTGCCTGGTCTATTTTATCAGGCTTAGCCACGGGTAATACTCGCACGCCGCGGGGATCGAGCTTTTCGGTAACTCGCCTTATCGCACCGCCTTTCCCCGATGCGTCCCAGCCTTCAAAAATAATCAATGCTCGTCGATTTTGATGAAAATACGCCTGCTGAACGTGAAAAAGCTGTTCTTGAAGGGCTTTCTCTTCTGCTTTGTAAGTCTCTTTATCCGTAAAGCTGGACGCAGGAAACTCATGCACAAGAGTGAGTGTGTTCGCGGTTTCGCGCCTCTGCTCTTGAGGCTTTTCCCTCGACACCACCGAACTTTGTTCTTTTTCGTGCATGATGAAACTCCCTTCGCATTACGCTTTATTGACTTAAGCTGCGTCCTATTGATTTAAGTCGCGGCCTTCAGGCTCCAGCTTCGACACACTAGCTAAAACTGACGCAGAGATAGACGTAGACACGACATGTCAGCTCTTAAAAATAGGCGCTAGCCTTTACATCTACCATAGCAAAAAGAGGCTTTAGGGCGGAAAAAAGACAATAAAAAACCCAGAAGCAACACTTCCGGGTTTTTGGTATGTGCGCTATTTGTGCGCTATCAACTGAGCTAAAGCTCTTAAGCGCCGATAATTGCTTTAAGCGTCTCACTAGGTGACATTGCAGCGAAAACCTTGTCTTCGTCTGGGTAGTAGTAACCGCCAATTTCTTGCGCTTTACCCTGTGTCGCATCAATCTCTGCAATAATGTCGTCCATTTTTGCAGACAGTTCGTCATACACAGACTTAAACTGCGCGGCAAGTTCAGCATCTTCGCTTTGATTCGCCACTTCTTGTGCCCAATACAGCCCAAGGTAAACGTGGCTACCACGGTTATCAAGCTGCCCTGCTTTACGCAGTGGTGACTTACCGTTGTTTAGCAGTGCTTCAGTTGCCTTGTCTAATGCTTGTGCAAGAATTTTTGCTCTCGGGTTTTCGTGCTTAATAGCAACATCTTCTAGAGACACGGCTAACGCAAGAAATTCGCCTAGTGAATCCCAACGCAAATGGCCTTCTTCAACAAATTGTTGAACGTGCTTCGGTGCTGAACCACCTGCACCTGTCTCGTAAAGCCCACCGCCAGCCATCAATGGAACAATGGATAGCATCTTAGCACTGGTGCCAAGCTCTAAAATTGGGAACAAATCAGTAAGGTAATCACGAAGCACGTTACCGGTTACCGAAATAGTATCAAGCCCGCGAATTGCGCGCTCCATGCTGTAACGGATAGCGCGTACTGGAGACATTATTTGAATGTCTAAGCCAGATGTATCGTGATCTTTAAGGTAGGTATTCACTTTCTCAATCAGCTGGGCATCGTGTGCACGCTCATCGTCTAACCAAAATACCGCAGGCATGCCTGATTGACGTGAACGAGTCACCGCTAGCTTCACCCAATCTTGAATAGGCGCGTCTTTCACCTGACACATACGCCAGATATCGCCTTCCTCAACGTCATGAGAAATAAGCACGTTGCCGTCTTGGTCTACGATAGACACGGTACCATCAGCTTCTAGCTCAAATGTTTTATCATGTGAACCGTACTCTTCTGCTTTTTGCGCCATTAGGCCAACGTTTGGCACTGTACCCATTGTTGTTGGATCGAACGCACCATGTGTTTTACAGAAATTAATCGCTTCTTGATAAATAGTCGCGTACGTACTTTCTGGAATAACCGCTTTGGTATCGTGTGCTTTTCCATCCGGTCCCCACATTTGACCAGAGTTACGGACCATTGCAGGCATTGAAGCATCTACAATAACGTCACTTGGTACGTGAAGGTTTGAAATGCCTTTATCTGAATTAACCATCGCCATTGGTGGTCTATCTGCGTAACACGCATTGATATCTTTTTGGATTTCAGAACGCTGACTTTCAGGAAGGGTCGCTATTTTGTCGTAAACGCTACCTAAACCATTGTTAGGGTTAACGCCTAACTCTTCGAAAAGGTCGCCGTACTTGTTGAACAGGTCTTTGTAGAAAACTTTAACACAGTGTCCGAATACAATAGGGTGCGACACTTTCATCATCGTTGCTTTCACGTGTAGTGAGAACAATACGCCTGAATTTTTCGCATCTTCAATTTGTTCTTCAAAGAATTCACAAAGCGCTTTTTTGCTCATGAACATGCCGTCGATAACTTCGCCAGCTAGCAAATCTACACGAGGCTTAAGGGTTTTCTTGCTGCCATCTTTACCCGTAAATTCAATGCTTACGTGACCGTCTTTTTCAACGGTAACCGACTTTTCTGCCGAGTAGAAATCGCCGCCGCGCATGTGAGCAACGTGTGAGCGAGACGCTTGAGACCATTCTCCCATTGAGTGAGGATGCTTACGTGCAAAGTTCTTAACTGCTGTTGGTGCTCTGCGGTCAGAATTACCTTCACGTAGTACAGGATTTACTGCGCTACCAAGTACTTTGCTGTAGCGTTCACGAATTTCTTTGTCTTCATCGGTCTTCGGCGAGTCAGGAAATGCAGGTACATTGAATCCTTTGTCGTTAAGCTCTTTGATGGTTGCGCGAAGCTGTGGAATTGAGGCGCTGATGTTTGGAAGCTTAATGATGTTTACATTAGGATCTTGAGTCAAATCACCAAGTTCAGATAATGCATCCGGTACTTTTTGCTCTTCTTTCAGATATTCTGGGAAGTTTGCTAAAACACGGGCAGCTAAGGAGATGTCGGTTAGCTCAACATCAATGCCTGCCGCAGCTGCAAATTTCTTGATAATTGGAAGTAACGAATACGTTGCCAACATTGGCGCTTCATCCGTCTTCGTATAGATGATCTTAGACTTGGTCATTATATACCTCTGTTAAGTCGGCAGAGTGCTGCCGTTTTTAATCCATTCTGTTGCAACAACCCGCTACAAAAGGTAACGCCCACGGTCATTGCAATACGTAATTACTCTTTCGCCTTACAAAGCATTGCTGTCTGTAAACGCGATCATTTTCTGTCGTCTTCGTTTTCCGCCGCACATCCTTTTAACAATGTGCTTAAGCGGCGTGTCTTTGCGGCATATCAATGCAACAAACGCCTTTCACATATCACTCTGTCATTTTACAACGGATAAACGAATGCACAGCCTATTACATTGGCTGCGTTCAATAGTATAGGGTCGAAAGTTCGAGTTACAAGTCATACCATTGTCTTAGTGATAAAGATCAACGTATTAATTGGCAATTTAGTCTGAAAAGTCAAAGAAATACCCTATATAAATAGCATTTGGAATACAGAAGGAAGTAGAGAAAGAGATACAGAAGGAAATTCAGAGGGAAACACAGGAACCTTTATTTGAACCATGCTACGATCATTGGCATGCTGAAGGTGGTGAAAAATGGTGATAACAAAGCACGTCACAAGTACAAACACCATAAAAGCCATGCTTGACAGACAATATCCAACGTATAGTTTCGTCACGCAAATGAAAACCGCAACGCAGCAACAGTAGTTTTGACAACACACAAATCAATACCACTTTAAACAGGCTTTCTATGCAGTCCGATACAAAAGTTATTCTTTTCAACAAACCGTTCCAAGTGCTCTCTCAGTTTACCGATGCAGACGGTCGCGAAACGTTAAAAGACTATATAGAGGTTCCTGATGTGTATGCGGCGGGTCGACTCGATAGAGATTCTGAGGGACTATTAGTGCTTACCAACAACGGTAAATTACAGCACAAGCTTGCCCACCCAAAAGCTAAAACCAGCAAAACCTATTGGGCTCAAGTTGAAGGCATACCAGATAATGCCGCTATTCAGTCACTGCAAGCGGGTGTAGAGCTGAAAGACGGCATGACTAAACCTGCCAAAGTTAAATTAATGCCTGAGCCTACGGTATGGGATAGGCATCCACCTGTGCGGTTTCGTCAATCTATTCCTACTTCATGGCTTGAAATTACCATTACCGAAGGACGTAACAGACAAGTTAGGCGAATGACGGCTCACGTGGGCTACCCTACTCTGCGACTGATTCGTTATCGTGTTGGAAATTGGACCATAGACGGCATTCAAAACGGCAAGTTCGTAAGCATTGATGCATAGTGTGCAAAATAGTGTGACGAAATAACCACTTTATTTCGAGAGCCTATATTCAGTACAAGGTCGCCCGCCTTATTAGCATTAGCACTTATGGTAGAGAAAGAGTTAAAACGACTTTTCATATTGAATTTAGACGTAAACACCCTACCTTATAAGCTATGCCGTATTGAAAAGATATTAGCGTGAATTACCCCTCCAATTCTGATAAAATCCGCGACCTAAAAATTGATACGCAAGCAAGTTGTCGTTCATTCAGAGAGCGACATTGAAAACAGAGAGCGACATTGAAAAATCGGTCAAAAAGCCGGTTGAATGAACTATCCCAGAGAACAGCCTGGGTTTTTCCTGCAATTTCCTAATTATTGAGTGTGCAAGACGTAGTGACTGACATAGATTCAAACGCCAGCAAAAAAGTTATTGTCGGAATGTCCGGCGGTGTAGATTCATCCGTTTCAGCTTACCTGCTTCAACAGCAGGGGTATCAGGTTGAAGGGCTTTTCATGAAAAACTGGGAAGAAGATGACAACGACGAATATTGCGCCGCAGCTGAAGACTTAAAAGATGCCCAAGCAGTCGCTGACAAGCTTGGCATGGAACTGCACACGATCAACTTTGCTGCAGAGTACTGGGATAACGTATTCGAATATTTCCTTGAAGAATACAAGGCGGGTAGAACTCCAAACCCCGACATTATGTGCAACAAGGAAATTAAATTTAAAGCGTTTCTAGAATTTGCAGCAGAAGACTTAGGCGCCGACTATATTGCAACGGGTCATTATGTACGCCGTCGCGAGGTTGACGGTAAATGGCAAATGCTGCGCGGGTTAGACAACAACAAAGACCAAAGCTACTTTCTTTATACACTAGGCGAAGAGCACGTTGCCAAAACGTTGTTTCCAGTAGGAGACATTGAGAAGCCACTGGTTAGAAAAATAGCTGAAGAACAAGGCCTTATTACTCATGATAAAAAAGATTCCACGGGCATCTGTTTTATCGGTGAGCGAAAATTCAAAGACTTTTTAGCGCAGTACCTGCCTGCACAGCCAGGTATTATTGAAACCGCTGAAGGTGAGGAAATAGGCAAGCACGAAGGCTTGATGTATCACACACTAGGTCAGCGTAAAGGGCTTCATATTGGCGGCCTTGCTAAATTTGGTGAAGACCCATGGTACGTAGTAGATAAAGACGTAGCACGTAACGTCCTTATTGTAGGTCAAGGTGCAGACCACCCTCGCCTCTATTCAAAAGGTTTAGTGGCGAAACAGCTTCACTGGGTCGACCGAGAAAATGTGAATGCGCCGTTCAAGGCTATGGTCAAAACACGATATCGCCAGGCTGATATCCCTTGTACCATCACGCCGAAAGACAATGACACTATCGAAGTCATGTTCGACGAGCCACAAAAAGCCGTTACTCCAGGCCAATCAGCCGTTTTTTACCTCGATGAAGTATGTTTAGGTGGCGGTATTATTGAGAGCTATATCCGATAATGTTAGATGCAGATATTGAAGATAATTTAGCCCTTGCTGGTGTATGCCAAGCGGCAGCGCTTGTTCAGCAACTTGCAAGAAAAGGTACAGCAGATAATGACGCCATAGAGGCTAGCTTATCAAGTATCCTTGTTACCGACCCAGAGACACCACAGCAGGTGTTTGGTCAACTGAGTAACCTGCAGTTGGGATACTCTACGCTGGTTTCACAACTGTCCGATAAGCAGGCAACCAAAGATACAGAGCTTACTCGTTACATTGCGAGTATTCTTGGCCTTGAGCGCAAGCTAGCGCGCAAATCAAAAGCCATGCACGAGCTGGGCGACCGCATTTCACACGTTCAGCGACAGCTTGCCCACATGGACTTTCAAAATCCACAAATTGTGTCTTCCCTTGCAAGTATATACAGCGATGTTGTTAGCCCACTTGCGCCGAAAATTCAGGTTGCAGGCAATCCCGATTACCTAAGCCAACCGGGTACCCAACATAAAGTGCGGGCAATATTACTGTCAGGTGTTAGAGCGGCGGTAATGTGGCGTCAAATGGGTGGTAAAAGACGCAACATTTTGTTCAAGCGCAAACAAATTTTAAGTAGTGCTGTTAAAGCGCTCAGATTAATCAACTAGTGCCGTTAAGGCGCTCATACTAATAAACTAGTGAGGAGCTCAAGGTGGAACTGAGTCAGTTAACTGCAATTTCCCCTGTCGATGGTCGATATGCTGGCAAAAGCGTAGAATTACGCAGTATTTTTAGCGAGTATGGCTTATTAAAGTACCGAGTAGAAGTAGAAGTTCGTTGGCTACAAATGCTGTCGAACAACGAGCACATTGAGGAAGTTCCCGCTTTTTCTGGATCAGCAAATACGCTGTTAGACAGTATTGTGGCTGATTTCAGTGTTGAAGATGCCACTCGTATCAAAGATATCGAGCGTACCACTAACCACGATGTAAAAGCGGTTGAGTATTTTCTAAAAGAAAAGGTGGCGGATAACGCTGAGCTCTCAGCTGTTAACGAATTTATTCACTTTGCATGTACATCAGAAGACATCAACAACCTTTCTCACGGACTTATGCTTAATGAAGCCCGTGAAAGCGTTATATTACCTTACTGCGATAAACTCATAGATGCGCTTATTACACTAGCGAAAAAGTATCAGTCGGTACCTATGATGGCAAGAACTCACGGCCAGCCTGCATCGCCTACCACTATGGGTAAGGAAATGGCCAACGTGGCTATCCGCCTTAAGCGCCAGCGCACGCAAATCGCAAACGTAGAGCTGTTAGGTAAAATCAATGGTGCTGTAGGTAATTACAACGCTCACTTATCTGCGTATAAAGATGTAGATTGGCACAGTGTGTCAGAAGGCTTCGTAACGTCGCTAGGCCTAACGTGGAACCCCTACACTACGCAAATCGAACCCCATGACTACATTGCCGAAATGTTTGATGCTATTGCCCGCTTTAATACCATTCTTATCGACTTTGATAGAGATGTATGGGGCTACATTGCACTGGGTCACTTTAAGCAAAAAACCGTTGCCGGCGAAATTGGTTCATCAACCATGCCGCATAAAGTGAACCCTATCGATTTTGAAAACTCCGAAGGCAACCTAGGTCTGGCCAACGCCATTTTTGACCACCTAGCCGCTAAGCTGCCTATTTCTCGCTGGCAGCGTGACCTTACCGATTCAACCGTTTTGCGTAATTTAGGTGTGGGTGTGGGTTATGCAGTTATTGCATACCAAGCTACGCTTAAAGGCATCAGCAAGCTTGAGGTAAACGAAAAAAGTCTCACTAACGAGCTTAATAATAATTGGGAGCTTCTTGCTGAGCCAATTCAAACCGTGATGCGTCGTTATGGTATAGAAAAGCCCTATGAAAAACTAAAAGAGCTGACTCGCGGTAAAAAGGTAGATGCTGACGGTATCGCAGCTTTTATTGATAACCTTGAAATGCCAGAGTCTGCAAAAGATGAGCTAAAAGCACTCACACCAGCTAATTACATTGGCGATGCGATTAGGCTTGTAGAGCAACTGTAATAAGTGTAAATACTAGGGTGTATTATCCCTGTTAAAGCGCGGTTATTTACCGCGCTTTTTTCTTTCTCTCTTTCCTTTTTTAGCGAGCCTTTTGAGCGAGGCTTTTTAGCGAGACACTATGCAAAACTTTGATATCGACACATTTCTCAATGAATACTGGCAACAGAAACCTGTTGTACTTAAAGGTTTTTTTAAAAACTTTGTCGACCCTCTTGATGAAAACGACCTCGCGGGCTTAGCACAAGAGAGTGAAGTAGACAGCAGAATAATCAGCCATGACAATGGACAATGGCATGTAGAAGAAGGGCCAATAGCAGATTTTGAGCGCGTATGCCAAGGACAATGGACATTACTCGTTCAAGGTGTGGACAAATATATCGGGGACGTCCCCCCCCTGCTCGCGCCTTTCTCATTTATTCCAAATTGGCGCCTTGACGATCTAATGGTTAGTTTTGCTACCGAAGGCGCAGGGGTTGGTGCTCATATCGATCAGTACGACGTATTTTTAGTTCAGGGCAAAGGCTCGCGACGGTGGCGAGTAGGCGAGCCAGGTCATTATGCTGAAATTCATCCCCATGGAAAGCTTCGTCAAATTGAAGATTTCTCCCCCATTATTGATGAAACAATGATGCCCGGCGATGTACTTTATGTACCGCCAGGTTGGCCTCATGACGGTACAACAATAGAAGACAGCTTGACCTATTCCGTTGGTTATCGTGCACCTGATAATCTTCAGCTTGCAGAAAGCCTAGCGATGATGCTTGATAAAGGAACGGGCAATCAGCGTTTTAGCGACCCTTCCCGCCCTAGTACCATGCAACCCGCGAAAGTTATTGCTGGCGATGTAAATGCGCTAAAACAACAGTTAATCGACACCATTAATTCAAAGGATTATACCCATTCACTGCTAGAAGCAATGAGCGAACAAGGTATTCCTGAGTTTCCATTAGAACAAGAAGTTACCATTGAACAAGTGTCGAACGACCTTGCAACAGGCCTAAGTTTTCAGCCCGCCCCCGGAATAAGACCCTTGCTGTGCGACGGTACTAACGGACTACCGCTGGCTTTGTACGTCAATGGTAGCCGATTTGATGTGGCCGAGAACGATATTGAGTGGTATGAAATACTTGCCTCAGGCAACACGTTCGATGCCACATCGTGCCAAGATGCCCCCTCTTTTGCTTTTTTACAGACATTAACTACACTTATTAATAATGGATATTGGGAATAGTTAATAGGGTGGAATGTCAATATGGCGTTTACGGTGAAAAGCGTCGACTGGGAAAATGGAAAACCAATCATTCAATCACTCAGAAAAAGTGTGTTTGTGGTTGAGTGGCGAATTCCGCAGGCCAGTGAATTTGATGATCAAGACAGCACGGCAACACATGTTCTGATTTTAGACAGGGACGACGAGGCGGTTGCCACTGCAAGACTCACTAGAGGTGGCGAATTAGGGCGAATAGCCGTGAAACGAAGTCATCGAACACTGTCTATCTATAAAACGTTATTTGCCGCGCTTCTTAAAACTGCAAAACAAAAGTCTTTTCCTACACTCAATGTGGTGTGTAACCTTGACAGCGTGGCCTACCATCGCTCAATTGGCTTTAAACCCGCGGGTAGAGTATTTATGGACGCGGGCGTGCCAAGACAGCGTCTTAAATGTAAAGCAAAACAGTTTCCCCTACCCGACGTCACCCAGTTACACTGACACCACATTTACTACTGCTGGTATCTTCAGTGCCCCCTCTCCCAAAGAACGATACCTACACTTAGTTACATTTAACTTATTGGCTTTTACCTAACTAAAGCGCATTATCTAGTCATACGTATATAAAGTACGAACAAATGCTTTAGTAGTAACAGCATTTTTTGCCGTTTTTGTATCAAGACATATTCAGCGGGATAGATAAACATGAAGACAGTGCGATTAACCATTGGCGGGTTGCTGCTAATCAGCGGTATTATCCTTACCCTATTACCTGGCTCTATCCTCCTTGTACTTGGAGGGTTGATGCTGCTCAGTTACGATTGGCCCCGCGCTCGCGGATGGCTTAAGTTTAGCCAAAAATCGATGACAACCAGTGCGAGAAAATTAGACCGCATAATGTTGATGCGCCGGTTAAGAAAGTAGCGCTGAAAATTAGGCTAACATGCAGTTAACTAGCCGAACTCTGAATACGAACTATGAACATAAAAAAACCGCTCAATTGAGCGGTTTTTTCGTTTTACTTTAGGCGTTTATTGACCGTGATTTTCAGCAAGGTACAACCATGTTTCTACCACTGAATCAGGGTTCAATGATACAGAGTCAATGCCCTCAGCCACTAGCCACGCTGCAAAGTCTTCGTGATCCGATGGACCCTGTCCACAGATACCCACGTACTTGCCACGCTTCTTAGCCGCTCTGATTGCCATAGACAACAGGGCTTTTACTGCATCATCACGTTCATCGAACAAGTGAGCAATAAGACCACTGTCACGATCTAGCCCCAAGGTAAGTTGGGTAAGGTCGTTAGAGCCAATTGAGAAGCCGTCAAAGATATCTAAGAACTGGTCAGCAAGCAGTGCGTTTGACGGTAACTCACACATCATAATGATGCGAAGACCTTTGTCGCCCCTCTTAAGCCCTTGCTCTTCGAGAAGCTCAATAACTTTGCGTCCCTCTTCAACGGTTCTGACAAATGGGATCATAATTTCCACATTCGTAAGGTCCATCTTGTTGCGTACGCGCTTTATCGCTTCACACTCTAGCGCAAAACAGTCTCTGAAATCTTCTGAGATATAGCGGCTTGCACCACGGAACCCCAACATTGGATTTTCTTCATCAGGCTCGTACTGATAACCACCAACAAGGTTGAAGTATTCATTCGACTTAAAGTCAGACATACGAACGATAACTTTCTCAGGTGCAAACGCAGCGCCAATAGTTGAAATACCCTCAACAAGTTTTTCGATGTAGTATTCCGTTGGCGACTCGTAGCCCGCTATCATATCGGTAATTTCTTCTTTTAACTCTTCAGGCTGGCTGTCGAAGTTAAGAAGAGCTTTAGGATGAACGCCTATCATTCGGTTGATGATAAATTCTAAACGGGCAAGGCCGACTCCTGCATGAGGAAGACGTGCAAAGTCAAATGCGCGATCCGGGTTACCCACGTTCATCATTACGTTAAGCGGAAGGTCTGGCATAGAATCGATGCGTGAGGTCACAACATCAAATTCAAGTACGTCACCATAGATGTAACCAGTATCACCCTCTGCACACGACACGGTGATTCTATCGCCGTTTTGAATGCTGTCTGTTGCGTTGGTACAACCTACAACCGCAGGAATACCCAGTTCACGAGCAATGATTGCTGCGTGACAAGTTCGTCCACCACGGTTAGTCACAATCGCTGATGCTTTTTTCATGATAGGTTCCCAATCAGGGTCTGTCATGTCGGTAACTAACACATCGCCCGCTTGGATCTTATCCATCTCTTCGATAGAGCCTAAAACTTTCGCAACGCCTGCACCAATTTTATGGCCAATAGCGCGACCTTCGCAAACAATGTTGCTTTGGCCTTTAAGCTGGAAACGCTCGATACTTTGAGAATCTTCTCGGCTACGAACGGTTTCGGGGCGAGCCTGTACGATGTAAAGCTTGCCGTCTACACCGTCTTTGGCCCATTCAATATCCATAGGACGCTTGTAGTGTTTTTCAATGATCTGGGCTTGTTTAGCTAGCTCCATCACTTCATCGTCGGTTAACGAGAACGTTTTACTCTGAACTGGCTCAATATCCACAATTGAAACCTGCTTGCCGTGAGCTTCATCATCAGAATAAATCATTTTAGTGAGCTTGCTGCCAATGTTACGACGAACAATAGCCGGTAAACCTTTATCCAGGGTTGGCTTGTGCACATAAAACTCGTCGGGGTTTACCGCACCCTGAACCACCATTTCGCCTAAACCAAACGAGCTAGTGATGAACACAACGTCTTCAAAGCCTGACTCAGTGTCGATGGTGAACATAACGCCCGAAGACGCGATATCACTGCGCACCATACGCTGAATACCTGCCGATAGCGCAACGCCTTTGTGGTCGTAACCTTGGTGCACGCGATAAGAAATGGCGCGGTCGTTAAACAGTGAAGCAAATACGTGTTTAATGGCTACCATTACTGAGTCGTAGCCTTTCACGTTCAAAAACGTTTCTTGCTGCCCAGCAAATGATGCATCTGGCATGTCTTCCGCGGTAGCTGAAGAACGAACGGCGAAAGATGCTTCATCTCCTGCGTCCCCCTGCAGAGTGACGAATGCATCTTTGATAGCATCTTCGAGTTGTGGTTGAAACGGCGTGTCAATAATCCATTGGCGAATGTTCTTACCCGCTTCAGTAAGTGCGCCAATATCGTCAACGTCAAGTACATCTAGCGTTTCGTGGATTTTTGCTTCTAACCCGCTCTGTTCTAAAAACGCATTAAACGCTTCGGCGGTTGTTGCAAAGCCACCTGGCACCTGCACACCGGCGTTTGAAAGGTTTGAGATCATCTCGCCCAATGATGCATTTTTGCCGCCTACGCGACCTACATCGTGCATGCCCAGTTCTTGATACCAAAGTACGTAATCTTGCACAGCCCAAGCCTCCAGCTTTTTTTGTGTAGGGTATGAGGTTAATTTCAGGTTTTGTTGATTTTATTACCTGAAAAAATTCAATTCGTTAGTCGAAATGTTAATGACCACTACTTTTCGCGCGACAACATAAGTCTGTTTTAAATGGTCGTCATTCGCGATAAGCGTCTGGCTTTTCGACGAAATCATCATAGAATGGGTGTATCGAGAATGTAAACTCTTTATTAATTCTGTAATTAAATTACGACAATGTTAAGGATATGTTGTGAGAACAGCTTTTTATATTTCAGATGGCACAGCCATCACATCAGAGGTGTTTGGTCACGCTCTACTTTCATTATTCCCCGTTGAGTTTAATCACAACACCATCCCATTTGTAGAAACTGAGGAAGAAGCGCAGAAAGTTTTAGAACAAATTTCTGAAAGTTTTCAAGATACCGGAGAACGGCCGCTCGTTTTTTATACAATTGTGAATGTAGATATTCGCAAAATTATCTCTAAATCGGTAGGTATTAACTACAATTTCCTCGACCAATTTGTTGCTCCATTAGAGAAAGTGCTTGGCGTACCGTCTAAACCAGAAAAACATCGTACGCACAGTATTCACGAAACAACCTACGATATTCGTATTGAGGCGGTAAATTACGCGTTAGCGAATGACGATGGCTCAAACTTAAAAGACTATGACGAGGCGGATATTATTCTCACTGGCGTATCTCGCTCGGGAAAAACACCAACAAGTCTCTATTTGGCACTGCAGTTTGGTATAAAAGCCGCTAATTACCCGTTTACTGAAGAAGACATGGGAGACATGCTAAAGCTACCTCCAGCATTAAGACGTTATAAAAACAAACTGTTTGGTTTAACTATTCAGCCTGAACGTTTACATCAAATTCGCTCTGAGCGTCGTGCCAACAGTAAATATGCATCAATGCAGCAATGTCGGATGGAATTAAGAGAAGTGGAAAATTTGTACCGCAAGGAAAAGATTCCTTTTTTGAACAGTACTAAGTATTCCATTGAAGAAATATCAGCAAAGATCTTAGCCGAAACCGGACTTAAGCGAAGAAAATATTAGAGGAAGTCGGCTGAGAAATAACAGCGCTACTCTTACACTAGCCTCCATTGAAAAAAGCAGCCTGCGCTGCTTTTTTCCATTACTGGGATGGACAATATTAAGAAGACAAACGAGTTAACGCTTGTTTCAGCTCTGCCAAATATTCCTCAAATGGCTTCCATTGTTCCATACCTGTTTTATAAATAGGCTGGCGAACTTGTTCTGAGCTTGGCGTTTTGATAACTCGCTTTGTTTCGTAAAATGAGAGGCAACTTTCTTCAAACGGAAGGTCGCAAAACGCGAGTATGCGCTTTACCTGTCCTTCTAAATCATCAAGCACATCTTCATGCTGCACCGTTAATATTTCACCGGGAAGTACTGATTTCCAATGAGTCATTAACGCTTCATAAGCCACATAGTAACGGCCAATATCGTCTTGTCCGTAGCTGAACTCTTGCCCTTCCCCAAACAATTGCTTAAAGCCGCTGAAGCAACAATCCATGGGAGCCCTGCGAGCATCAATAATTTTTGCGTTAGGCAGTATTTTTTTAATAAGACCAATATGAATAAAGTTATTTGGCATTTTATCAATAAAAAATGGAGCACCTTGCCGATAAGCCTGAGTTTGATCGATATATCGCTGACCCAGTGCTTTGCACGCTTCATCGTCTAATTCGTTTACATTAAACGGATACGGCGTTTTTTTATGACTCAGTGAAGATGCAATTCCCAATATGTCATGCAGCTCCATAGTGCCATCTACCATAGAATGAGAAGCCAGTATTTGCTCAAGTAACGTTGAGCCAGCACGCGGAAGGCCGACAATAAAAATAGGGTCTGGTGCCTGACAGCCTTTAGCCTTATTAAAGCTTTCTGCATTAAACGCTTTTTGTTGAGCTGATAATGCCGCTTCAGTTCTTCCAATATCAAACTGCAAAGTTCGTTTTTTAAGCGCGTTACCTAAGTTGTAATAGTGAAATGCGGTTTTAGCGTCTTTTCTATCTTCAAAACCTTTACCCAATGCAAAACAAAGGTGAATTTTGTCATCTAATTTCGTCGACGCCAACGACTCCTGCTCTACCATTTTTGTCATTGTTTCATCATCAAAACGGTAGGTTTTTGTATTGGCTAAACTCCAGTAGGCGTCTCCAAAATCAGCGGCAAAAGCAATTGATTTTTGATAAGCGCTTACCGCTTGCTCCATGTTGCCTTGCGCTTTGTAAGCATGACCCAAGGCAACCCACAACGCAGGGCGATCGTCATTAGCAGATAATAGCTCTTGGTATATGTGAATTGCTTCATCTAAGGAACCAATCCCTACCAGGGCATGAGCCAGTGAGACTTGCACAGTAAAATTATCCGGTGATAGCGCTAAGCGTTTTTTAGCCAGCGCCGCTGCTTCAGGAAATTTTCCTAATTTTGATAATAGGCTTTGAAAGGCCGCAGCAGCCCTGTCATTGTCGGGATACATTTCAACGCAGCTTTCTAATAAAAACTCAGCGTCGCTATATACCTTCAATTGAATGCCTAATTCAGCAAGCAGCATCATGGCTTCAGGGTGATGCTTGTTATTAGTAAGAAACTGTCTGCAAACCTGTTCAGCCTTGTGCAATTGGCCTTCGTGCATTAAATCTGTAGCACCTAATAGCGGCTTTGGCAGTGAGGTTAAAAATTGAATTTGCTGCTGACACAATGTTAGCGCTTGCTTCTGGTCGTCTCTTTTATACACTTTTTCGAGCTGTTGCCACGATGCAAGTAAGGCAGGATTAAATCGAGTGGCTTGATAAAAGCTGTGGGCAGACTTTTTACTGTCTATGTTCGCGTAGCAGTAACCCAGTTCTTGAAACGCTCTTCCGTAATCTGGAAATAAAGCAATAACGTTATCAAGAGTAGCAATCGCATTTTGCGTGTTACCTGATAGCCTGTAGGCGACCGCTTGTAAATATAGCGCTTCGCGCTGTGCATCACTGCTGAGACCAGTTTCACCTGCTTTACTAGTTTCATCAAGAGCAGCGTCTGTCACATTAGATTGAGTCTGTGCAGTCAGCAATTCACTACATTGCGTGATCACCGATTGAAAGTGAGACTGCATTAAGGTTTTCTTAATAGTAAGAAGTGTTTGTTGTTCTTTTGTATTCATTTATACAGCATGCCTAAAAATAGAAAAAACGGCAAACCCGAAAGTTTGCCGTTTTAATTTTTCACCTATGGCTTAGCCAATGTCTCAAACAATAACTTAATAGTAGTCGTAAGAGAAACGCATTCCGATAGTGCGAGGTCTGTTTGTAACTACTTTTGGCGTAAACTGTTGCGTATCGATGTTTAGAACCGCTCGCTCATCAAATACATTGTCGATGTACAGTTCAGCTTTCCAAACGTCGTTCGTAACACCTACGGCTAAGTTAGCAATGAAGTATGACTCTTGAACATAACGGCCGCCACGGAAGGTTTCACCGTTTGAATCTGCGTAGGTAACGCCTTCATATACAGCGGCTTCTTGCTCAATTTTAAGACCAGAACCTGTGCCGTAAATATTCTGAGTAGCATCTTCCATTACGAAAGCATCCATTACCATGCCAGCATAACGGTCGCCAGTGTAGCTTACAGAGCCATTAACGTAGCCGCGCTTGTCGCCATCTAGTTCAAAGAAATAGCGGGCGTTAATGTTGCCAGAAAATTCTGCAGAGTAAGGTAGTTGTGAACCAACACCTGCTGCAATGCCTACAAGCTCAGAGTTAACGCTTGTTAATTCTGTATCTAGTAAGCTAAACGCAGCGTTAATTACTAGGTCATCAGTAGCAAGCCACGTTAAATCTGCATCTAACCCTTTTATCTCAGCATCACCAACGTTATCAGTAAATACTAGGAATGAGATATTTGTGGGGTCGTAACGAGACGTTTGCAGGTCAGTAATTTCAGAGTAATACGCAGTTGCGTTTACGCGGAATAGACCGTCAAAGAAGTCGCCTTTTAAACCAAGCTCGTAGTTATCAAGCGTATCTGTAGTTGAATATACTGGAATACGGAAGTTGTTAAACTTGCCTTCTTGGTTTGTCGACAAACCACCACCAACACGGTTCGTTACCGGAGGACGGAAACCTTCAGAGTAGTTAGCAAACACCAATACATCTTTATTCACTTTATAATCGAGTGAAAATTTGAAAATGGTGTCGTCAACCGTTAGCACACCATTGCTATCAAGAAGATCTGTTTCTAATTGACCGCTCTGAATGGCTGCATTAACGGCATCAGGGTCTAAGCCCACTGCTGCTAATTCGTCAGCGTCTTGGGTACCAAATGCACGAATTCGGCGAGTGACGTCCACAGTAGACGTTGAACCTACGTAGATATCGTCAATTTGATACCAACGAGCACCAATACTTGCAGTTAACTTCTCTGTTAGGTCGTACTCAACCTGACCAAATACCGCTATTTGTTCAATAGTATGGGTAATGTCGTTAACAAAACTTACTTCAGCTGGGAACGGCCCGCCGTCACTATTAATGCCTTCATTGCCAACTAGCGTACGTTGAAGGTTGTCAAAACCAAACGTGCTCATTTCGGTATTAGCAATTTTGAACTGACCAACGGTCGCTACTTCTTGTTCGTCGTAGAACAAACCAGCAGTTACGCGCCAAGGCGTATCCATAGTCGTATTGAAGCGCAGCTCGTGTGTGTTACGTGTAGAAGAAGTATCTTCTTGATAGTACTTAGTTGGATCTAGGCAACGCTCATCTGCAGCGTTATCCGGCGTATCATAGTGGTTACAAAGGTAATATGCCGAGAACAAACCACCGTTAGTGTAGCCCGTGTAGTCAGCCAAGGTGTCGATTTCACGGTCTAAATAACCACCGGTATATACAACATCAAGCTTGTCCATACGACCTTCAACTGTCCACGTTGTAAGACCAAACTCATCTCTGTTTTCATCTGCTTGGAAACGAATAGCAGACGTTTCGCCATCTAGCGTTGGGTCGTAAGAAAATACACCTTCAGTGTCTAGCGTTTGCTGAGTATGCTGTACTAGAAGGTCCCAGTCGTCGTTGATGTGATACGACAAACCAAAACGAGCACCAGAGTAAACCGCATCATTGAAATCTTCTTCAACAAGTGCGTCGTTCTGAGGCGATACTACCGATGCTTCAGAACTTGAAGAGATGTTAGGGTTAGTAATGCGGTTCGCATCCATCGCCACTGGGTCAGCTAGTACGCCACCAGAGATACGGTCAACAACAACCGCGCTTCCTATATAGCCACCCTCACCAGGCACGTTTCTTACGTTGTCAATCCAACCACCTTGTTGGTCGTTGTACGCCGCTACGCGAACTGCTAAGTCGTCGGTAAGTGACATATTGAAGTAGGCCTGAACAGAGTTGCTCATCTCACCGTCTTTGGTGAAGCCAATGTTAGTGTCAAAACCAGCGCCAAAACCTGTGTGGTCTGGTTTGTTAGTGATTAAACGAATAGTACCTGCCTGCGAGCTAGCGCCAAACAGTGTGCCTTGTGGCCCAGGTAGCACTTCAACACGCTCTACGTCAGTGGCGTAAACATCAAGGTTACGACCCGCCATTGAAACCGGCATTTCATCTAGGTAAAAAGCTACCGATGGTTGTAATGCTTGAACTGAAGAAAGCATTATATTTGATTGTGTTGTTGCGGCGCCGCGGATGTAAATCTCGTTTTGGCCAGGTCCCGTTCCTTGGAAAACAACGTTAGGTAGGAACTCGACGTACTCTTGGAAGTTATCAATGCCAAGATTTTCTAAGGCTTTACCGTTAAGAGCTTGAACAGCAACGGGTACGTCTTGAATAGATTCAGTACGTTTAGTTGCAGTGACTTCAATAGTTTCGAGTTTCGCGGGTGCTTTCGACTCCTGCGCGGCTATAGATGTTGTTGCCAATGCAGCGACGATCGCACAGCTAAGCTGAGTTTTACGCATAATGTGTGTTTTCCCTTTGAAAATGGTTTTTTATTCTTCGGATACTGTTTACTTGAAACACGTATCAATAAGATCAGTATTATTAACCCACAAACAGAAATTAATTTCTACTCTAACGATTAAGTTTCATGCAAAAACACCGAAAATATAAACTAATGACTAATAAAAAGCGAAAAAGCACACCTCGATTGCGCATTATATGAGAATTCTTCTCATTGTTAACTTCAAAGCTAATTATTTAAACTCATGTTTATAAAATCGAGAGTTTACGGTATATTTGATAGCAATCGTTTTAATCGAACAAAAGTGGAAGGATTTTTTCTGCGTGATAGAAAATGAAAACAAGTCTCCCCTAAACAAACCGGTGTTTTACACATCATCTGCCATCATCATTTGCCTGATGTGCTTCGCGGCCTTAATGCCAACAGTCGCTGACGCTCTCTTTAAAACTGTTCAAAGTGCTATTGTGACCAACGGCAGCTGGTTTTACGTGCTTGCAGTTGCTTTCGTGGTGCTGTTTGTCGTTTACCTTGGCATGTCTCGCTATGGTGAGATAAAACTCGGTCCCGACCACGCTTCACCTGAATTCAGCTTTCCAACATGGTTAAGTATGTTATTTGCTGCTGGAATGGGTATTGGGCTAATGTTCTTTGGTGTTTCAGAACCGCTAATGCATTTTTTAGCTCCCCCAACAGCTGAAGCCGGTACAATAGATGCGGTAAGAGAGGCAATGAAAACCACCTTTTTCCATTGGGGTATTCATGCGTGGGCCATCTATGCGATTGTCGCGCTCATATTGGGCTATTTCTCTTATAGACAAAACCTCCCGCTAACTCTTCGGTCTGCGCTTTACCCACTTATTGGTGAAAGAATTTATGGGTGGCCTGGTCATATAGTCGATATCTTTGCAGTAACGTCTACGGTTTTTGGTATTGCAACCTCTCTCGGCCTTGGGGCTTCTCAAGTTAACGCTGGTTTCAATTACTTATTTGGCATGCCATCGGGTACCGGTGTTCAGATACTGATTATGGCTTGCGTTGTTGGTCTCGCTGTTATTTCAGTAACCACTGGGCTAGACAAGGGCATAAGAAGACTTTCAGAAACAAACATGGTACTGGCCATAGCACTTTTACTGATCGTGCTAATTTTAGGCCCTACGGTTTTCTTGCTGCAGGCTTTTATGCAGAACACCGGCGCTTACCTTGCTGATATTGTTAGAAACACCTTTAACCTATTCGCCTACGACAAAACCGACTGGATTGGTGGATGGACAATTTTCTACTGGGGTTGGTGGTTAGCATGGGCACCGTTTGTTGGCCTATTCATCGCTCGTATTTCTTACGGTAGAACAATCAGAGAATTTATACTCGGCGTGTTGCTTATTCCATCGGTATTCACGTTATTTTGGATGACCGTGTTTGGAAACAGCGCCATTGACCAAGTACTCGTGCAGGGACAAGACGTGCTTGCCAATATGGTGAATGAAGATACCGCCGTAGCACTATTTGTATTTTTAGAACAATTTCCATACTCAAGCGTACTTAGCTTCATTGCAGTACTCATGGTTATCGTTTTCTTCGTTACCTCTTGTGACTCTGGCGCCATGGTTGTCGACATGTTGTGTTCACACGGACGCAACGACACACCAGTATGGCAACGAATTTATTGGGCCGTAGGTGTAGGTGTGGTGAGTGCTGTACTGCTATACGCAGGAGGGCTTGGCGCATTGCAAACTATGACCATTGCCGCAGCCTTGCCGTTTGCTATTGTATTGCTTATTGCGATGTTTGGCTTACTGAAAGCGCTGCGCGTGGAAGGCTTCAAACGCGAGAGCTTACAAGTACTTGCAGGTACACCACAGCACAGCGATGCTGACAAAAATTGGAAAGGGCGTTTAGAGAACATCGTATCGTTCCCTGATGAAGAAGCTGTACTTCGCTTTATGAGAAAAGTAGCCCTGCCCGCAATGAATGAAGTGGGTAAAGAATTTGAAGAACAGAACTTCGAAGTGAACGTTGAAGAAACTGATGAAGCTTTTATTCTTACCGTTACTATGGGTACAGACCCCGACTTTATTTATGCGGTATATCCTACTCCAACTGATCAACCTGAGTTCGCGCCATCAGAGCAAATGGACGAAGGTGTACAAAAGACGTATTATCGCGCCGAGGTTCACTTGAGTGAAGGTGGTCAAAACTACGACATCATGGGTTGGTCGAAGTTATCGGTAATCAATGATGTGATAGATCACTATCACAAGCACCAGCACTTTATTCATTTGCTTAAGTAACACACGTTACGCATTTGTTGGAAAAAATATGCGAAAAGAAGAAGAATTGCTTGTTGCCCTACGGCGCGTTATCCGCGCCGTAGACTTGCGCAGCAAACAGCTTAGTAAGCACGTGGGTCTCACTGGCCCGCAATTGCTCGTTATGCAAAATATAGAAGAGCAACCAGGCATTATGGTTCGCGAAATTGCAGAGAACATTAATTTGAGCCCTGCAACTATCACTAATATTTTGGACCGGCTTGAGTCTCGAGACCTAGCCACACGTATTAGAAGCACCAAAGACAAGCGAAAGGTAGGCGTGTTTCTTACCGACCGCGGTAAAGAAGCGGTTAAAGATGCACCTCGCCCTTTGCAAGAACATTTTGTTGAGCGTTTTTCTCAGCTTAAGGAATGGGAACAGAGTCAGATGGTGGCAACAATGCAACGCATAGCCACCATGATGGATGCAGAAAATATCGACGCTTCGCCATTTTTGGAACTAGGAAGCATTTCCGATAAAACTGTCTAGTACGTTTACTTCGCTTTGAGAGGGTTGACCTTGCCGCCAGTCACTTTGTCGGCTCTACCCTCTTCTTTCGCTTTCTCCGCTCGACGTTTTCTTATTTCTTTAGGATCGGCAATTAGTCCGCGATAAATCTCTATTCTGTCGCCATCAATAAGTGTGTCTTTAAGCCGAACTACGCGACTCCACACACCTACTTTAGTTTTTGACAAATCGATATCGGGATACTCGTAGAGAAGGTTAGAGGCCTTTATAGCTTCTTCCACTGTCGCATCTCTATCTATGGCAATGCTAACCAGAGACTGCTTAGTAGGCAGCGCGTAGGCTACCTCAACGGTAATTAGCTCGCTACTCATGCGTATACACTCTTTGCTCTTTCAGTAAACGCGGTCACCATGCTGGACGCCAAGCTATTAAACACCTTTCCAAAGGCCATTTCCGCAAGCTTATTGGCAAACTCAAAGTGCAGGTTAAGTTCAATTTTACACGCTTCATCAGATAGCGCTGAAAACGTCCAACCGCCTGATAGAGACCGAAAAGGACCGTCGACCAACTGCATTTCAATTCGCTCAGCTGGATACAATACGTTTTCGGTAGTAAACCACTGCTTAATCCCTGCTTTTGAGACTAACAACGATGCGCTCATCGCTTGTTCTGTATTGTTCAGAATTTTACTGTCTGCACAACCTGGTAAAAACTTTGGATACGACTCAACGTCATTCACTAAGTTAAACATGGCCTCTGCACTATGAGCTACAAGCGCACTTCTATGAATACTTGGCATCTACTTCACTAATACAATTTCTAATCGCAAAATTATATCACAGTTATTTTTCATCTTTTTAGATCTGAAACCACATTTGTGCATGAATAATCTGTTAGCAGCTGATACTTTTCAGCGAATATAAAACGATACACGCCCAAATTTGTAAGACACATTTAAAGACATTTATTCACACTATCAGTATAATAGCGCCTATGAAAAAGAATAAAGCAAACAAAAATACCACCGGAAACATCGCGCAGAACAAGAAAGCGCGTCATGATTATTTCTTAGAAGACAAGTTTGAAGCTGGTTTAGAGCTTCAAGGCTGGGAAATTAAGAGTATTCGGTCTGGTAAAGTCAATATTACCGATGCGTATATCATTATCCAAAACGCAGAAGCATATCTTGTTGGGTGTAGAATAAGTCCGCTAACTCAGGCATCGACCCACGTTATTGCCGCTCCAGAACGGGCACGTAAACTGTTGCTTAAAAAACGAGAGATTGACCGTTTAATGGGAGCTCGTGATAGACAAGGTTACTCGATTGTTGCTACATCTATGTATTGGAAGAAGTGCTGGGTTAAGCTAGAGATTCACCTGGCGAAGGGTAAGCACGCTCACGATAAGCGAGATACGCTGAAAGACAAAGATTGGCAGCGCCAGAAAGAAAGAATGATGAAGCACAGCGTGTAACGCTGTGCACTCCCCGTTATAAAACGCCTTTAAAGCCGACCTATCAAACGCCCTATCAGTGGTGCTACTAAGTGCCGGTTTTACTGATACGTTCTAAAAGCCACATCCCGCTTAGTCATTTTCTTACGGTGCAGTAAGTCTAATATTAAACTCCACAGCGGAGATGGGCTTCGCAGTGTGGTGAGGTTGTTTCCAAGGCGACGAAGCTGTCTTCTTACAATGGCCATGTTCGCAAGGCTCGCCAAAGATTTATCTTTCCATGTGCAGTGCGGGATAATGCCGGAATACGTCCATTCCTGTTGCCACTTTTTCGCCAAATTCGGCGTAATGGCAAGTGCACTCGCTAACCCAACAAGCTCACACCCTTCTTGCACTACTCGCTCAGCTATCTCAGCGCGTTTAATCCCACCGGTTGTCATTAACGGTATATCCGTCTTACTCTCTAACGTGTGCGCAAACTCTAAAAAATAAGCTTCTCGGGCAAGAGTGGTATTGTCTTTGGTCTGCCCCTGCATGGCGGGTGCTTCATAGCTTCCCCCTGAAAGTTCAACAACATCGACCCCCAGCGCCTCTAATCGATTTACCACTTCACAGGCATCATCGAAGGAAAATCCATTTTTTTGAAAATCGGCTGAATTCAACTTCACCATAACAATGAAATCTTTCGCACACACCGCGCGTATTTGGCTGACAATATTAATCAGTAGCCGTGCTCTATTGATAATAGAGCCGCCCCACTCGTCTTGACGCTGATTGGTTAGTGGTGACAGAAACTGGGTGAGCAAGTAGCCATGAGCGGCATGAACCTCTACGCCATCGAACCCAGCTTTTTCGGCTTGTTTGGCAGTATGCACAAAACGCTGACACACATCGTGAATATCTTGGCAGGTCATTTCTCGAGGTTCGGCAAACAATTTAGAGTGCTTACCCATATCTAGCGGCACCGCAGAAGGCGCTATCGCTTTACCCTGCATGGCTTTAAATACTTGGCGACCAGGATGGTTTATTTGCATTACGGCGAGCGCGCCGTTGGACTTTATAATTTTTGCCCATTTTTGAAAGGGTGCAAGATTTGTGTCTTTCTCTAGCACCACGCCACCTGGCCCTGTCATGGCCTCTTTGTCTACCATGACATTTCCGGTGATGACCATACCTAGGTCTCCATGAGCCCAATAGCGATAAAGGGAGTAAAGAGATTCGCCAGGCACACACCCCTTGCTTGACATATTTTCTTCCATTGCCGCTTTAACTACGCGATTTCTAACCGTAATACCACAAGGCAATGTATAGGGTGAATATAGAATAGAGTTTGAAGACATGCACAACACAGCTAGATTTGAATAGCCGGCATTTTAAAGGTAATTGATTATAAATGCATCTTTTGAAAGCAATTTATAAAAGAAACGTTTAACGTACACTGAGTTATGTTATACTTCGGTCTCACATTCGGGGCTGATTAGGATTCGACAGGATCTAGGAAGCCGGAGGTGCATGCAGAGGTGCGGCTGGCCTCTTAAAAAAGCCGCTTTAAATAGTCGCAAACGACGAAAACTACGCACTAGCCGCTTAATAACCGGTATAGGC
>OJFG01000013.1_pt1 | contig 156208 bp, 120 predicted proteins | sample 1594071 | NCBI WGS metagenome assembly OJFG01 (sample SAMN05416818, study PRJEB24817) | seawater metagenome | isolation source: Sea water | place: Canada:Atlantic | collected 2013-07 | reverse complement strand
GGTTGGGAACTATGTCCAAAATGAGCAAGAGAACTCTTATTGCTTCTACTGTTATAGGTGCATTCGCACTAACAGGTAGCGCAGTCTCTGCAGATACCCTTGATGATCTTCACAGAGAAGAAGCAAAAATTCATGCGGCTGCAGCGAAATCGCAAGAAAAAATCAACACGTTGTTTGAACAATCTCAAGAACTACTTGTTGAGTATCGTCAAACAGTAGACCAGACAGAAAACCTCAAAATCTACAATGATTATCTAGCTAGCCTTGTTGCTGACCAGCAGCGCGGCATCAATTCATTGCAACGTCAAATTGACAGCATTGAAGAAACAAAGCAGGGCATCGTTCCGCTTATGTTCCGCATGATTGATAGCCTAGAGAAGTTTATCAAACTAGATCGTCCTATTCACTTAGACGAGCGTCTTCAGCGAGTTGAGCGTCTTCGCGACCTAATGGCTAACTCTAACGTTACTGTATCAGAGCAGTTCCGCCAGGTACTTGAAGCGTACCTTGTAGAAGTTGAATACGGTACTAAGATCAATTCATACCAAGGTACAATCGATGATGCAGGTACAGAAGTAACTGTTGATTTCTTTAACCTTGGTCGTGCAGCACTGCTTGCGCTTTCTCTTGATCAAACTCACGCGTGGGTTTGGAACAATGAGAGCCGTGCATGGGAAAAACTTGGTGATGAATATCTTTCATCAGTTGTTGATGCAGTTAAGATGGCTAATGGCGTCGTTCCTGCAGACCTCATCAAACTACCAATTAGTGCAGCGGAGTAATAGTTAATGAAACCAGTATTCAAATCTCTTTTAGCCGCTGTGACACTAGCAGTTGCGGCAACCGGAGCACAGGCTCAGGAAGCAAAGAGCCTTAAGGATCTGCTTGACCAGGTTCAGAAAAACCGTGTTTCTGAAGCACGCTTAGACAAGCAACGTGAGGCTGAGTTTCAGTCTGCTCGTGCTGACAAGCAAGCGCTTCTAAGAAAAGCACAAAACGAACTAAAAGCAGAAGAAGATCGTGGCGATCGTCTACAACAGCAATTTTCTGACAACGAAGTAACGTTGAATGAAAAAGCGGCTGAGCTAGACCAAGCTACAGGTACTCTTGGTGAAATGTTTGGTGTTGTACGTCAAGCGTCATCAGAAGCATTTGGTCGTATCTCTACGTCAATTGTAAGTGCTCAATACGCAGGTCGTGGTGAGTTTCTTGCAGCAATGTCAGAAGATTCCAAAGGTCTTCCTAACATTCAAGAACTAGAAGACCTATGGTTTGCACTTCAGAAAGAAATGACTGAAGGCGGTGAAGTTGTTAAGTTTACTACTGAAGTTGTAAACCTAGACGGCGGTTCATCTCAACAAGAAATCGTACGTGTAGGTACGTTTAACCTTGTTGGTGCAGACGGTTACCTTGCATACGACGCAGAAGCAGAAGTTGTACAGCCTCTTGGCCGTCAGCCAGATGGTCACTTTGTATCTTCAGCAAATGACTTAGTATCTGCTACGTCTGGCCTAGTTCCTTTTTATGCTGACCCTTCTCAAGGTGCGATCCTTGGTCTGTTAAAGCAGAAAGCAACTATGTCTGAGCGCTATCACGCTGGTGGACCGGTAGGTTACACAATTACCGTGATGCTAGTTATCGGTTTGCTTATCGGCGTTTACAAGCTAATTACGCTTACTGTTGTTGGCGGCAAAATGCGCTCACAGCTTAAAAACGTAAACAACCCGTCTGAAGGCAACCCTCTTGGTCGTATCCTTAAAGTATACGGCGAGAACAAAAATGCTGACGCTGAAAATTTAGAACTTAAACTTGATGAAGCTATCCTTCGTGAACTTCCACGTATCGAAAGCGGTATCAACGTAATTAAGATATTCGCAGCGATTGCACCTCTACTAGGTCTACTCGGTACAGTACTTGGTATGATTGAGACATTCCAAACCATCACATTGTTCGGTACTGGTGACCCACGTATGATGGCAGGAAGTATCTCAATGGCTCTTGTAACTACAGCTCAGGGTATCATTGCGGCACTACCGCTAATCCTTACTCACAGCATCGTAGCTTCTCGCAGCAAGTCAATCATCCATATTCTTGATGAGCAAACTGCGGGTATCGTAGCTGCTCACTCAGAGTCGGAGAAGGCGTAATATGAATTACCTGATTGGATTATTTGAATCGGTCAGGGACTTTATCGCTACCGGCGGTGACGTGCTTTATTTCGTCGCTGCCGCGCTCTTTCTCATGTGGGTTTTAATGATTGAGCGTTATTGGTATTTAACCTCTGTTTTTCCAAAGGTGAAGAAAAACATCATCGCTAATTGGGATGCACGAGCAGATACTACTTCATGGTATGCGCATAGAATCCGTGACGCGTGGATTTCTCAAGCGTCAGACGACTTAACCGCAAGAATGCTAATCATAAGAACGATTATTGCAATGTGTCCTTTAATTGGACTACTTGGAACAGTAACCGGGATGATCAGCGTTTTCGAGACAATGGCCACACAAGGAACCAGTAATGCACGTCTTATGGCATCTGGTATCTCTATGGCTACAATCCCGACAATGGCGGGAATGGTAGCGGCGCTATCTGGGCTGTTTATCAGTTCACGTCTTGAAGCGAAAGTGAAGCTGGCAAGAGAAGGGCTAGTTGATAGCCTGCCACATCATTAGAGAGAGAGATTATGCCTCGAAAAGTCAGAACCGAGGAAGAAGATGCACAGATTGACATGACTCCCATGCTGGATATTGTCTTTATCATGCTTATCTTCTTCATCGTTACCACTGTTTTCGTTAAAGAAGCAGGGATTGAAGTTAACAAGCCAGATGCGAATCAGGCGGTTCTTCACAAAAACGCAAACATCTTTATCGCCGTAACGGAAGATGGGAATGTTTGGTTAGATAAACGTGAAGTAGCGCCAGATAGCGTAAGAGCGAATATAGAAAGACTGCTTACCGAGCAGCCAACTGACTATGTAATCATTCAAGCTGATGTTAAAGCGAAGCATGGTTTAGTAGTTGAGATCATGGATCAGGTCAAAGCCGCTGGCGTTGACCGAGTCTCGGTAGCGGCAAGGGGATAAGATGTTACGTATAATTGTATCTATATTATTAGGTGCTGGTGTTGCATTTGCCCTATTCGTTCTTATGGCCAAGCTGATTGAAAACTCATCTAGGCCAGCAGACGAAGTGCCGCCTGCACCCGTAATCGATATTGTGATGCAGGAACCAGACGACCAGACGCAAACACGTCAACGTGTTCCACCTCCACCGCCGCCTCCGCCTCCACAGCCTCCTAAAATGGAGCAAGTAGAGCCAGAAGCTGCGGAGCCAGATGCTGATGGGTTTAGCTTAGCTATTCCTGCTATCGACACTGGCGGCGTAGGTGTAAACATCGGTGGTGTTGGTGCTATGCAGCGTGACGGTGAAGCAACGCCTATCGTTCGTATCGATCCTAAGTATCCGCCGCAAGCAGCCAGAGATGGCCGTGAAGGTTGGGTTAGGTTATCTTTCACTATCAACGAAGTTGGTGGTGTAGACGATATCGAAGTTATCGAAGCAGAACCTAAGCGTGTATTCGACCGCGAAGCACGTCGTGCTCTTCGCAAGTGGAAATACAAGCCTAAAATTGTTGATGGCAAAGCTGTTAAGCAAACCAACATGTTTGTACAGCTAGACTTCAAACTGGAGCAATGATAATGATGAAACGTTCATTCAAAATGTCAGCCGTTGCTTTAGTGCTAGGTGCGGGGGCGATGTTCACATCGTCTACTGCCTTAGCGCAGTCATCTGCTGTAGTTTGTCCTGGATACGAAAAGGGCAAAACAACACTGGTTGGCGAGCGTACTGGTAAGAAAGTTCAGAAAGCTTTTGAGTTTTACAATGAAGACCAAGTCGATGAAGCGTTGAATATCCTCTATGATATCGACCCCTCTGATGACTTTGACAAGTCTTACGTAAAGCGTTTCATCGGAAACCTGCTTGCTGCGCAAGAAGGTAAAGGTGCCAAGGCTTATGGATATCTTGCAGATTCTGTTCAACCGAAGGTACTTAACGACCTAGAGCATTCTCAAACACTTAAATTACTAGGTGACTTGAGTATGCAGGAAGAAAAGTTTACTGACGCGGTTAAGTGGTACAACGCGTGGATGGATTTCACGTGTAAAGAAGATGCTGATGTGTATACGCGTTTAACTCAGGCTTATTATGAATCTAAGCAATTAGATAAAATGATTGAGCCAGCGGATAAAGCGATTGCTTTATACGAAGAGCCAAACAAAAACCCGTATGTACTTAAGCTTACTTCGTACTACGAGCGCAAGATGTTTCCTGAGACAGTTGCTGTAGCAGAAGAGTTAGTGCGTAACTTCCCTGAAGAGCCACGTTGGTGGAGTCAGTTGGGGTTCTTTTATCTTTCAGTGGAAGATTATAAGAAAGCACTTTCTACATTTGAACTAGCACACATGCAAGGCTATCTAGAAAAAGAAAGTGAAGTTAAAGCACTTTCTCAACTTTACCAAACTAATGGCATGCCGTATCGCGGTGCCAAGGTAATGGAAAAGTTCATGAAGTCTGGTTTGCTAGAAGAAGATGAGAAGTTGCTAGCAAGTCTTGCTAACGCTTATCACTCTGCGAAAGAATTCAAAACTGCGGCGTCACTTTATGGCAAAGCGGCTAAAATGAGTTCTGATCCTGACCTTTATAAGAAGCAAGGTACATTGTTACTGGTTGCTGAAGATTATAAAGGTGCTATTTCTGCGCTAGAAAATGCGTTGGAGAGAGGTATCGAGAAGCCGGCTAAAGTTCACTTCACGCTTATGGAAGCGAACTTCTATGCAGGTAACTACAGAGAAGCCTTCAGACACATCCAAGAAGCTAAGAAAGATCGCTCACTACGCCGTAACGCATCAGCGTGGGAACCTTACATCAAGGAAAAAGCGAAGAACCGTGGTATCAACATTTAATTGTTAATACTAACGCTTAGTAAGAAAGCCTCCTCACGGAGGCTTTTTTGTATCTGAGCATTTTATAGATGAACTAATCAAGTGTACTTTTTAGATAAGCCTGTATATAAGCCGACGGTATAAATGCGGAGACTGGAGCTATAGTCAAAGTGAGAGTAGAAGAAATAAGAAAGAATAAAGAGAAAAGAATAAGAGCCTGCTCGGGTGCAGCTACCAGCCTAATTATTTACTACCAAGATAATATCAGCGTGCCGATAATAACAGCATGCCGCTTATAACAGTGTCCCTAATCTGCCATACCAAGCTTGATGATAAAGCGGCTAATAATTTCTTTTAACGCAGCAGTTGTTCCTTTTTTCCCTTTTGTTTTCAGCATATATGAGAGTGAATCATAGTTAGGGCGGGGGTGTTGTAGAATTTTTATCAATTCACTGCGTCTTTCATTAGTCTGGTTATCGAACAACTCACTTAATACATCAAATAAAGGGGCGGGGTGGCTGCTAGTCGGATGTAGACTGTCGCAGAGGGCAATTGCATTTATCTCTCCCCAGATGTTATCTAGGCTTCGATAACCCGCGATAAAATGACGAAGTTTGGCAACACAAAGTAATTGCAAAGAAGCAGAGAGAGAATCATAGGTGGTTTGCTTTTTCTTAGCGTCGTATATGCTGGCCACTTCTGATGAAAGTGTTCGTGCTCGGTCAGAAAGAGGCGCTATTCGCAATACGCTTGTTTCACCACTTGCTTTGTTGGCTTTCTCACCTTTATGTACGCACACAAATTTATTCTGTTGCCAAAATCTATCTAGTTTATCCTCTGAACCGTACGACGTACTTAAGCTATCAATGTCAGCTTCGTAAGCCGCTTTTCCTAAGGTCGATATAATAGAGGTACCAAATCCCTTCCCCTGAAGTTCTGGACTCACCGCAATACGGTTAATACGCCAATACTTCAATGTGGCCAGTGCAGGATTTGCACTCATAAGCGTTAATTGCTGTGCGCCTAAATGTCCCTTAGGTCGACGTTCACCCGTCGCTATGTTCTTAGCAATGTCTTTTAGCTTCTCGCCACCTTCCTCGTTAACAACCGCTGCACCAATAACTTTGCCACCTTGATACAGTAAAAACAAAATGAGGTCTGGGCTATCTAAGAGGCGCATTAAGTCATCAGGTGTGGTCTGGTAATGGGCAAGTGTTAATAGCTTCATCACGTCCTCCAGCGCTGTCTCACTGAGCCGTTGAAACCTTGTCTTTCGCAACGAGATATCACTAAACCAATTAGTCGGGGCTACTAGCGCTTCGACTGCTTTGTAGCCGTCTTCTTTATCGCCCCCTGGAAACGATTCTGAATTTTCACCACCTGTATCAAATAAACACGCTTTATTGATAAAGCGTTCAATGGGGTCATGGCGCAACCAGCGAAGTGGTGTGTGTAACTCAACAATGTTGACAGATTTACCTTCACTCTTGTTTAAGTGTGCGTGTAATTTTGGAATAAGTTTATGAATAAAGCCGCTACCGCTGCCCTCATAGCCTTGTAATGTAGTGCTTAGCAGCCACTGCTTATGGTTTGTGATTATATTAAGCACTACGGCTATAGGTAATGAAGCTGCCTCATCAATAAAGACGATATTACAACGGCCGTTAAAGAGCGCTGGGTTATCAGGCGCAACCCATTCAACGGTTCCCTCGCCAACGCACCGTTTTTTCTCGGGCGTTTTATCCAATACTTTATTCAAATTTTTATCCGAAGAAGAAAAAGGCTCAACATGCGGATGTTTGCTATCGTCGGTAGAAGTTTTATTTTGTTGGCACATTCGGTCAATCTGGCGGAAAACAGAGTGCACGTTTTCAAACAGTGTGCTTGTTAACAGAATATGTTCGCCTTCATTTAACAAGTGCCATATGAATATTCCTAGCAGGCTTGATTTACCGCGCCCTCGTGGTGCCGCTACGAGAGTATGCAAATTGTCCTCCTCAAACTGTTCACTCAGCGCATTAAATGCGGCTCTTTGGTCTTTAGAGTTAAATAAGGAGTGGATTAAGTGTTGGCTACTCTGATAAGTATCTAAATAACCCATACCCTGCTTCGCATCTAGATACGGTATATCTTGATTCGGTAGGCGGGTACCTTCAAGGGTGTGAATCGCGGTGTGCTTGTCATCTAAAAGTAATGTTATAAATCGTTTTAAATAAGCACTGTCATTACTTTCGTAGCCGTATGAAATGAAAGAGGCATGGTGTTGCTGTGGCCACTTATCAAAAGAAGGGCAGGTAACAATGAGGCAACCGCCATGCGTAATTGTGCCAGCCAGCGCCAAAAAGTTGCCTGGGCTAAAAGACTCATAGCAATGAAAAATGGCCATATCACGTTCAGAGCCCAACAGTACTTTTCTGTTTTTACCTTTTAATTGGCTCTCGTCAAACGCTTCTGCACGGCACTGGCCTGGTAAATCAGCGAGCAATACATCAATAGTATTCTCAATAAACTCAACATCACCAGATATAACAAGGAGTCGGCGATGAATCTGTGGCCGCTCTGCATTATATTCTGCATAGTATGCCGCATAGGATTCTACATCGCACTTTTGCTTTGCAGCCTGCGTGTAGTAGGGAGCGAGTAGCCAATCACGTAATTGTTGTAGCGCCATGAAGAGTTTTTTTCTGTATAATTGAAGGCATATAGTAGCGATTTATATTAAGGAATTCGAATGCGCTTTCTTTCTCGGCGTTTAGTGATGCCAAACGACCTCAATTACGCCAACTCATTGTTTGGCGGTAGAGCATTAGAATGGATAGATGAAGAGGCCGCCATATGGGCTATTTGTCAGTTAGAAACCAATTGTTTGGTCACCAAGCATATAGGCGAAATTAGTTTTGAATCACCCGCTTTACAGGGCGATATCGTTGAGTTTGGTCTTGAGACCAAGGCAGTAGGGCGCACGTCTATTACGGTGAGCTGCTTAGTGCGTAACAAGGCCACTAAAAAGACGATTTGTTTTGCAGACGATATTGTGTTCGTTAAGGTGGACCCAGAGACGAGACAGCCGGCCTCTCACGGAAAGACATTAGAAGGGTTAATTGCACAAACTGATGATGAAGTGCGCAAGCTCAATCTTAATATAGAAAATAGCTAAGTCGAGTTTAGTTCGTTACGCTAAATTTGTAACGGCCTAAATTTGTAACGGCCTAAATTTGTAACGGCCTAAATTTGTAACGGCCTAGATTTGTAATAACCTAGATTAAATATGAACTTAGCTTAACGAGCGCTGCGCTTGACGGCGTGTTTCGAAGTGGTAGACTCCACGGCGTTCGTTAAGTTAATGACTCGTGCTCGTTTAACTCAAACAGCTTGCACGTTACTGATGAGTCACTTGCGAATTATACCAAGGGGTGTCCGTTTTTCGGTCTGAGATCCACACTAGTGGGAACCCTTAAACCTGATCCGGATAATACCGGCGTAGGAATGGTTTACAACATAGCCTGATCACCTGCCGCTAAACCCGGATCTTTTTTCTTATTAAGAGAACAAGAGATCCCATGTACAAACAACTTTTCACACTCTCTCTATTGGCAACCTCAATAAGTGCGATTGCACAATCTGAGGCCTCTGATAACGTTCAAAAAAGCACTGACACCATTGACGATATTGAAAAAGTAGTAGTGACGGGCAATTTTCGTCAAACTACCCTAGCTCAACTTAGCGCCAGTGCGACCATACTGAATCAAGAGCGCTTGCGCAGCAGACAGCCTTCTCATGTTGACAGTATTCTCAATAGTATTCCTAATGTAAATTTTGCGGCAGGTGCCTCTCGCGGCCGCTTTATACAAATTCGTGGTATTGGTGAGCGTAGCCAGTTTGCTGAGCCGATTAATCCGTCTGTCAGTTTTATCGTTGACGAGTTTGATTTTTCTGGTCTCGCTGCGTCGGGCATTATATTTGATACTAAGCAGCTTGAAGTTTATCGCGGTCCCCAGGCAACGCTATATGGCACGGGAGCACTAGCCGGCGCCGTCAAACTTTCAAGCAATGAAACGGGAAGCGAAGCGCCTGACTATGTTGAAGCGCGAATTGGCAATAAAGATAGCTATCGCGTTGAAGCTGCAACCGGCGATGACATTAACACTAATTGGGGCTATCGCGTAGCGCTGGTTCACAATCGAAGCGATGGTTTTGTCGAGAATACGTTTTTAAATAGAGACGATACGAATAATATTGATGAGACTGCGCTTCGTTTCGCTATAGATGGAAATGTTGCTGACAACAGCACATTGGCATTGGCTTACCGTTGGTATGATATTGATAACGGCTACGACGCATTCTCTTTAGACAATGACAACAGAACACTGTCTGACGAGCCGGGTTTTGACGAGCACCAAACTCATGCAGTAAGTGCCCGCTCTACCACTACCACTGGCGCAGGCGACCTTATCTTAATTGCGACACATGCTTCTCATAACATCGCCTATGGCTATGACGAAGATTGGACGTTCACTGGTTTCCACCCTTTCGGCTATACATCGTTTGACGCTTATTATCGCGATGTAGAAACACAGACAGGTGAAATCCGCTTCGTTTCCTCTCGCGATGCTGCGTTGTTCAATGGGTTGACAGATTGGACGGTAGGGGCTTTCTATAAACAAACTGAGGAAAACTTGCTACGCCAATATACGTATTTAGACAGCGATTACGCCAGTGAGTTTGCCCCTACAACAACCGCGCTTTATTTAGAAACCGAAACCCGCTTAAGAGACGATTTAACACTGGTAGCCGGTATTCGCGCAGAAAACTATGATTTCGATTTTGCGGATAATCGTGGCCTAACCCGTGATAACGATACCAATATGCTGGGCGGCAAAGTGGCATTGCAATACACACTGGGCAAGCACTTTTACTATGCCAGTATTTCACGTGGCTATAAAGGACCTGGCTTTAACCCTGATAACCGAGTTAACGACGATCAGCGTTTCTTCGATGAAGAATACAACGTCAATTATGAACTAGGATTTAAAGGGCCGCTTTTAACCCCAGACTTAACGGCGCGCGCTGCTGTTTTCTACATGGACAGGACAGACACGCAAGTTAGCGACTTTGATGTGATTACTCGCGAAGACGGCACGGCCGGATTTATCGATATTATTGATAATGCCGATCTTGGTACCAACAAAGGGGCTGAGCTTGAGTTGTCATGGTTGGTTTCTGATGCTTGGCAGCTAAGTGCGAGTGCAGGATATTTGTCCGCCACATTTGAAGGTTATACGTTAGCCGATGGCACGCAAGTTAATGAGCAGCGTCAGGCTCAGGCACCGAAGTGGACAGGTAACCTATACAGTGAATATGCGTTAACCGACAATGTAACGTGGCGAGTAGACATAGATTATAAAGACGAATATCGCTTTTCAGACGGACACAATGTGACGTCGCCATCTACCACGCTGGTGAACTCAGAGCTGGTCGTAAACCATGGCAACTGGCAAACCTCTGTGTGGATCCAAAATGCGTTCGACAGAGAGTATTACACACGGGGCTTTGGCGGCTTTAGCAATGATCCAAGAGACGAATATGCGTTTGAAGAGCCCTATTACCAGCTTGGTAATGGCCGTCAATTTGGTGTAACGGCTAAGTATGAGTTTTAAGGGAGTATGAATATGCAAGTGATGGTTGAATTGTCGTTATATCCGTTGGTGAATGAGTATATTCCTCCTATCCAAAATTTTATTGATAGGCTTAATAGCTATACTGAGTTAAGCATTAACACCTGTTCTACCAGTACTCAGGTCACTGGTGATTACATAAAGGTGATGGAAATTTTAGGAAAAGAGATGCAACGGACACACGAGGAAGTAGGGCAGGCGATCTTCGTCGCCAAATTTCTTAACTTTGATGCAATGCAATCAAGAAAGTCGTCGTAGTGGACGGCTTTCTTTCTGATTTTATTGCCCAAATAGCGGGCACCTCTCCACTAGAGTGGGTGGCCGTTGTGCTCGCACTAGGGTATGTGCTGCTTGCCGCAAAGCAAAACAGTTGGTGCTGGGCGTGTGCATTTGTGAGCACTGGCATTTACACTTGGTTATTCTGGCAAGTCACGCTTCCCTTTCAAGCAGCCTTGAACCTGTTTTACATGGCAATGGCCGGCTATGGATACTATCAATGGTCGAAGGGCAGCACAGCAGACGGGCAGGTTAAGCCTGTGCGTTCATGGGCCCTGTGGGTTCATTGTTTAATCGTGCCTGCTATGCTGCTGCTTGCGTGGGCGTTAGCTCAAGTTGCGGGCTCACAGTTTATTAGCGATTACTTACTCTTAGATGCCAGTATTAATTTGCTCAGTGTTGTTACTACCTTTATGGTTGCCCACAAAATCTTACAAAATTGGGTGTATTGGTTTTTTATCAACTTGGCGTCGGCCTATTTATATCTTCAGGTAGGGTATGCGTTATCTGCATGTCTTTTCTTAGGGTATGTGGGATTTTCTATATTTGGTTATTATCAATGGTTCTCCCAATGGAAAGCGCAAGATGACAGACAAGCAACTGCTTCAGCTGTTATATAAGCCTCTAGGGCTGTCTGCTGAGGCAAGTTTGTATCGCTGTCCTGCAGGGGCGGTTAACCATGTGTATCATTTGCGGGATGCTAACCTTAGCGCGGCGGTAAAATGGCTTGGTGACGATAACTTTAGTGGCGTAAAACGACGTGAGCAATTTGTGCTGCAGCAATCCTTATCGCGTTTAGGCGCTGCGCCAGAGCCCATTTGGTTGAGTGCTGACGAAAAAATTTGGGTAGAGCAGTGGATTGCTAGTGACGCCAATCAGATAGAACGGGACGTTAGTGCTCAAAAGAGCTCTGTGCAGAAAAACTATAAGCAGGCAAATAGTCAATCAGAGGCGTTAACACCTCAGCAGATGGCGCAGGTGTTAGCACAGCTTCATGCATTACCTGTTAGCGGTCATCCTCTGAATTTGTATGAACGTTGGCAGCATTATCTTGAAGTGGCCAACATAACGCCGACAAGTGCTTTATTCGATAAAGTCTGTGAGCTAAAACACCACGTTATTAATAGCGAAAGAGCGTTCTGTGGCGACTCTGATGCCGAAAAAAAAAACAATGAGAATGTTGGCGGGGGCGACATCGTTATTTGCCACAATGATTTATTGAGAGCGCATGTAGTAAAAGCGACAGCCATACCCCCTCTTTTGATTGATTGGGAATACGCTGCCATTGGCAATCGTTATTTCGATTTAGCGTCATGTTGTTTAATCAATGGGTTTACAGATGCTCAAAGCGTTCAGCTAGTTAACACCTACGCCGATGAAATGGGGATTTGCCCACAAAGAGCATTGTCGCAGCATAAGTTGTTCACTGACATTGTGGATGTAACCAACGCATTATGGCGCGCGGCAATGGATGCGACAGCGAATAATGAGACACTTTTGAATGAAAATTCAACGCATTGAGTGTAAATTAAGCATGAGAGCAGGGCAGGTAACAAAAAGTCTTTACCTTTTAATTGTCATACGTATAATGCACAGCGCGCTAGGGGTGTAGTTCGAATTGGTAGAACAGCGGTCTCCAAAACCGATGGTTGGGGGTTCGAGTCCCTCCACCCCTGCCACTTTCCCTCTGAGTTTTTTTGGTTACACTTCTACAAGTTTTCGTAAAGCCTCGAACCTTAATATAATTTCCTTTTATTCGTTTTTATTTATTCCTTCATTTTTCATGTTTTCCCATTGAGGAGAGCCTGTGAAAAACGATTAGTCATTCAATATCTCACGTCATTGCAGTACACTACGAACACGTTATTTCTACGCTATTTCTGCTCTAAGCATTAATCTAATTTGCCGGTATTATTATGCTCATTACGCCTTATCAACACACTGTTTTGCAAGAGATGGGTATTCCCGTTTGGATATCTAAAGAGGCATATTTTGCCGCACAAAATAGTAAAGAAGGTAATGGGGCTAATAAGAATACGGGCAGTGAGAATACGGTTAAACTGCCTTCTAGAGAAAATGCGCCTGCTCCAGTATCTAGCAAGCCTATTTCACAGCAAGAAAAGCAGTCGAGGCTTGAGCAGCTAAGAGCCCATGTTGGTGGTGCGTCCGCTCATAAAGAAAGCATACCCATTGAAGAAAGCTCAGCCGCTAAAGAAAGCACAGCTACCATTAAGCCACAACCCATTCAAAGCGATACCAGTTCTCAGTCTCAGCCATTGGGTATACCGCTAAGTGCTAGTCAGAAAGTAGCAAGTGCAGCATGGCTTTCTGATCTCACATTAGCCTGCGTGCAGCTAGGCCTCTCTTCGAGTCAGGTTAACGTATTCATTGGAACAACACTCAGTATTCGTAAAGACGCTATAGTTTTACCTGCACCGCCAACGCAGCTCAATACGCAGCAAAAACGAGATCTATGGCAGGCGTTAATGTCAACTAGCCAAAATAGCGAGTAAGCTCAAGTGCCAAATTTGACGATTGTTAACTCGCATACGCCATTAGATTCTCTTACCGAGGCCCATCGCATTCACGAGTCTGTGCAGGTTGAACCATGGTCTTTTACTACTTTTGAAGATTGCCTTACCTCACCTTATTATGGCGTATTCGCTTACCTTAACGAAGAGGTAGTGGGGTTCGCCATTGTGCTAGAAGTGCTGTCAGAAGCTACGCTAATGGATATTGCTGTAGATGAAAAAGCAAGAGGTAAAGGGCTTGGTAAAGCGCTGCTTACCTTTGTACTAGAGCAATGTAAACGTCGCAGCATGGATGAGATGTGGCTTGACGTGAGAGAAAGTAATGAAGTTGCTATCTCTCTTTATAAGCAGCAGGGATTTTCCTATATAGATACACGGAAAAATTACTATCCCACAGAAACCGGGAGAGAGAATGCGCTTGTTATGAAGTGGAGTCATGAAGTGGAGTAATGCCAAGCCGTAGAGTTTGTCATTTATGTGGTGTTCAATTTACGCTGCATGCAATTTCGTTAGCATCCCATTACAGTAGCATTTGATAGCAAATATGCTTGATTATGACGATGAAGCCCAAGGGTATCTTAGTCTATTAAGCTGTAACTAAAAGTTGACCATTTGGTCATATTCCGTTTTGCATTTTTCCACGCTTCATTTCAATTAGGCTAGTTTTACCTTATAGTCGCGCCCTTTATAGATAATACCAGTGCACCTGCGGTAGCACGCCGCGATTATACACATTTTAAGTCTCGCTGAGTGAGTAACTATCTAAGCGGACTGGTATAAAAGGTGCTCAATACCCCAGAGCGCAGCAACAGCGCAAATGTAGCCAATTGGATTTAATAACCATGCAACACACTTCCACTATAGATAAAACCCAGTCTAAAGGCATTAAAATGCTGTTAGTTGCCGTGCTGTGCTTGGGGTTTAACTGGCCTGGAATGAAAGTAGGGCTAGAGATAGTTTCCCCGCTGTGGATGGTGAGTTTACGCTTTTTACTCAGCTTACCAGTATTAGCGCTTTTTGTGGTGTTAACCAAGAAGCGGTTACCTATGCTGAATCGAAAAGACAGGTCCGTCATTCTTGTTGTCGCTTTTTTTCAATTTATTTTATCTATGGGCCTAATTACGGTCTGCCTCCAGTTTATTCCTGCAGGAACAGCGAGTATTCTCATTTACACCACGCCGCTTTGGATGTTGTTAATTGACACCTTATGGTACAAACATCGTGCCCCATCAAAGCGACTCATACTTACCGGTATATCCACCGTTGGCTGCGCAATGATTTTGTTTGCATCTGGTGAGCCGGGCGCACGCCTACCGTTGTTGGGAATGCTAGCTGCCTCTGCGCTCTGGGCTGTAGCAATCCGCAGAGTGTCATTTCACAAGTGGCAAGGTAGCGTTATCGAGGCAGTATTTTGGCAGTTCGCCATCGCAGGAATTGCTATGGTGGGATTAGCCTTTGCTTTTGAACCTATTCCAGACTTTGCACTTTACACATGGGCAGACTGGCTTCTTTTAACCTACATTGGTCCTGTGGCAACAGGGTTGGGGTTTGGGTTAATGGTGGCGGCTGGGCCAAAGCTTCCTCCTGAAAAAATTGTGCTTATTTCTACGCTGACTCCTATAGTGGGCTATGTAAGTTCAGTAATTATTTTACAGGAAACCTTATTGCCAATGGTGGTCGCTGGTGCAGTATTAATGATTGCTGCACTGATCGTGAATGGGTTGTCACCACACACATTGAAAAAAGTATTTAGGCTACCCTAGGCGCTTTTTACTCCTTATTACTCCACAGCCTTGCTGAGCAATACACAATCCTAGTGCCGTTAAAGTTAAGTAGAGGCAAGTAGAGTCAAGTTTTTCTACCCCTAAATAATTAAACAATATCAGAAAACTGCAGGCTGACGTTGAGAATAATAAAGGCAAAAAAAAGCCCGAGAATATCTCGGGCTTTTACTACATGTTTATGTTTTTAACTTATGTTCCAAACGTGTTTTAGAACTTACCTCTTAAACCAGCAAAGAAGTTTGTGCTTGTGTCGTACACAGTTGGATAAGTATTACCGTTACCTAGCGCTGGACCAGCACCTGAGTATACAGGAGGCTGTTCGCCAAGTAAGTTAAGCGCACCAAGAGTAAACTCGAAGTTATCTGACATGTAATACGTCGCCGAGATATCTAAGTAGTTAATCGAGTTGAAACCGGTTTCCAGCGTATCGTTTTCATCATCGTTATCGGTTGCACCAAAGTGTCTCCATGTAGCGGTAATATCGATATCTAGCTCAGTGTTCCACGTTGCCATAAATCTGTGACGGTATTCTGGGTTTGGCGCACCACACGCGTTACCAAAGAAGCCCGCACACTCAACTGCATCACCACCAGGGAACGGCACTGTATCTAGCGCGTCAAGCAATGTTGCTGCGTAGTCTAGTTTGATGTTGCCAAGCTCAGTATCAAAGCTATAGCCAACTTGTAAATCCACACCCGATGTTTCAAGGGTTGCAATGTTTAAGTTGGTTTGCTGGAAACCAACACCAAACGTACCTGCTGCAAGTGAACCTGCAGATGAACGTGTGATTAGATTACAGAAGGTTGGATCACCTGAATCTAGACAGTTATCAAAGATAGTTTGTGCAGGAATACCGGCAGAGATCGCATCATCAACTTTAATATCGAAGTAATCGATACTGATTGAAAGGCCTTCAATGCTTTCAGGTGTAATTACAGCACCAAAGGTTACTGTGTCAGCAGTTTCTGGCGATAGGTTAGGGTTACCACCTGTTAGGGACTGTGTTTGACCAGAAATAACATCTAAGATGCTGCCATACTGTGCCGCTGTTACACCTGTGCGAGCACAAGTTTCAAGCGACGCAATTGGGTTACTACCAGCACACGGATCGTATAACTGCTCACCACTTGCATCAGTACCTTTAGGACTTAGGTTAGGAAGACCGGTGTTTTGACCTGTGAACAAATCAATTACGTTAGGCGCACGTACCGCGCGTTGGAACTGTGCACGTAGTTTAACGTCTTCAACTGGTGTCCACGATAACTGGTAACCATAAGCATTGGTATCAAAGCTGTTGCTTGTACCGTTGCCGTTAGCGTCGTAATCAGAGAAGCGATATTGCGCGCTTAGCACTAATTGCTCAGCAAAAGGTGCGTCTGAAAGTAAAGGTACTTGGGTTTCTAGGAAGAACTCGCGAACTTCAATAGAACCTTCAACTGCAAGAGTTGCACCGCCCACACCTGTAAAACCACCGCCTTGAATTTGGCTGATTTCATCTGGTGACGAAGCGAGTGTATCTTTACGATACTCAACACCCATTAGTAGACCAATGCCATCGTCAGCAGTAGGTAGCTGAATACCGTAATCGCCTAGGTTAGCTTGAATGTCTGCGCCAAATACTTTCTGTGAGGTTTCACCGTTAACAATACCAATACCTTGAATAAAATCGAGTTGGTCTTGTGTAACTTGGCTCTCACCGCCTGGGCGTTGGAAAATGTTGTAAGGAACACAACCACCAGACTGGTCAGTACATACTACATTGCCGTCGGCATCTGTAGTAGCAAGTAACGCTTGCTGCAGGTTAGCTACAACAAAATCGTTTGTAGATGCGCTTTGGTCACGAGTTTCAGAGATTTGACCAAATAGGTTCCAGGCCCATGTGTCGTCGATAAAGCCTTTTAAGCCACCCACAAAACGCCATGTGCTATTTTCAAGGCGAGAGTCACGGGCTCCACCTTCCACGTTACGGTGAGAAGCTGTAATACCACTTACAATGGCATTGTTGGCTATATCATCGGCCGAACAACCAAAGATCTCTGTAAACGCAATACCATCGTTACCTTGGATAAGTGGGTTGCCACAGTTTATATCGTAGGCACCAATACCAAATGATGCACTTGGCGCAATCTGGGCGTTACTGGTGTTGTTGATAAACGAGAAGTCTGCATAGGCTTCAAGGTTCTCAGTTAAATCGTAATCGCCTTTCGCGTAAAAATGATAGCGCTCTGAGGGACGTTGGAAGAAGTTTTGCGCACCAAAGTTAAAGGTTTGCGAAGGGCCGCCAGCGTAAGGAATAATGTTTCCGTTTTCTTCTTGGAAAGCAAAACCGCCCGGGCCGCCGAATAGACGGAAGTTGGCAGAACCAACACAGCCTAAACCTTCAAAGCTAGACGCACCGCTGCTTTGGCCAAGGGTACACGCAGAGAATACGCGGTCTGCTTGAACAATTTCATTTCTGTCTTCATAAGAAGCATAAATGGTTACGTTACCTTTGCCGTCGCCTGTTGAGGCACCGAACATGGTATAGATAAGGGTTTCGTCGCCATCCATGGTTGAACCAGGAATAGGCTGGTTAGCTGCGTTTAAAACGCCTTCGTAAAGACCGTTGTCGTTATCGGCGTAGTTTGAACTAAACTGACCGCCGAACTCTACGCCTTCAAAATCGTCACGTAGAATAAAGTTTGCAACACCGCCAACAGCGTCTGAGCCGTATACAGCCGATGCACCACCGGTTAGGATGTCAACACGCTCAAGCATTTGGGTAGGCACTAAATCGACGTTAGCCGCCGCTGTGCCAGATGAACCGTATGGCAGACGTTTGCCGTCGATAAGCACCAAAGTTCTGTTAGCACCAAGACCACGTAGGTTAAGCGTTGCTGTACCTGTTGCGCCGTTTGACACTTCAGATGCCTGACCTGCAAACACCTGAGGAAGCACGTTTACGAAGTCTTCTACACGTAAGTTACCACGAGCAGCAGCTTCAGCACCTGATACACTTAGTACCGGTGTAGCAGCTGCAATATTTGGGTTTGAGAGTAGACGAGAACCTGTAACTTCAATTTTTTCGACTTTTTCGTCTTCGCTGTCTGCATCTTCTTGTGCATACACATTACCGGATAATGCTATGGAAGCCGCAGCTCCGAAAGCGCAAGCTAGTCTGACTGACTTAGCCAGCTTGTGGTTTGTAAACATTGTAGTCTCCCTAGACTGTGTGTTGTCTTAGAACTTTTGATTTTTTTTATGTGTGCGTTTTTTTTGCGCACATCTAATGTATACACAAAGCTGTCATATAATCAACTGAGCTATGTAATATTTACAAAATATATGTTTAAAATTGAACTCTTTATGATTCAGGTTAATAAATCCTTTTTCTGCCAAGCGTGTAAATATTTCTTGAAACAAGGCTCTACTGTTACCGACGGTAAGATGCTAAAATCGCCAACAATTAACACACCACCCGAATTTTGTTTTTTCATTACATTCGCAAAATGGAAATTCAATGCATTGTGGTTCAAATGTCGGAGTCGAGTTGGTTGATCAACACGACATCCAAAAGCACAGAAAAAAGATTATTATTAATGTCAGATCTAAAGCTTCTTGAAGAAATAGGAAAGCGACGCACGTTTGCGATCATTTCACACCCTGATGCGGGTAAAACCACCATTACTGAAAAAGTATTGTTGTTCGGTCGTGCTCTGCAAACCGCAGGTACGGTTAAAGGCAAAAAGTCGGGCCAGCATGCCAAATCAGATTGGATGGAAATGGAAAAAGAGCGTGGTATCTCCGTGACGACCTCGGTGATGCAATTTCCTTACAACGATCATTTAGTGAACTTACTCGATACCCCGGGGCACGAAGATTTCTCTGAAGATACCTATCGTACGCTTACCGCTGTTGACTCCTGTTTAATGGTTATTGATGCCGCGAAAGGGGTAGAAGATAGAACCCGTAAGTTGATGGAAGTTACTCGACTGCGCGACACGCCAATCGTTACCTTTATGAACAAGCTCGACCGTGACATTCGCGACCCGTTAGAACTTCTCGATGAAGTTGAAACCGAGCTAGATATTCTATGCGCTCCTATTACATGGCCTATTGGCAGCGGAAAGCGATTTAAAGGTACTTATCATCTGTATCGCGACGAGACCGTGTTGTACCAAAGTGGTCAAGGTCACACCATTCAAGAAGTACGCACTATCAAAGGGCTGAATAACCCTGAGCTTGATGAAGCAGTAAGCAGCGAGTTAGCAGATATACTGCGCGATGAACTCGAATTAGTGCGCGGTGCGTCAAATGACTTTGACAAAGAGCTTTTTTTAGAGGGGCAATTAACCCCAGTATTCTTTGGAACCGCATTAGGTAACTTTGGCGTTGACCACATGCTCGATGGCTTAGTTGAGTGGGCGCCAGAGCCTCTAGGTCGTGAGACAGAATCGGGGAAAGTTGACAGCAAAGACGCCAAGTTCAGTGGGTTTGTATTTAAAATACAAGCTAACATGGACCCAAAACACCGTGACCGAATTGCGTTTTGCCGAATTGTGTCGGGTAAATACGAAAAAGGCATGAAAATGCGCAATAGCCGTTTAGGTAAAGACGTTCGTATTTCTGATGCGCTTACGTTTTTAGCCGGCGACCGCTCTTTACTTGAAGAGGCTTATGCTGGCGATATTATCGGTTTACACAACCACGGTACTATTCGCATAGGTGATACTTTTACCTCAGGCGATAACTATCGATTCAGCGGTATTCCTAATTTCGCTCCTGAACTATTTAAACGCATTCGTCTAAAAGATCCTCTTAAACAAAAACAATTGTTAAAAGGCCTTATACAGCTTTCAGAAGAAGGCGCAGTTCAGGTGTTTCGTCCGCTCGCGAATAACGATCTTATTGTTGGCGCCGTTGGTGTGCTTCAGTTTGATGTGGTGGTAGCGCGTCTTAAGGCTGAGTACAACGTAGAAGCCTTGTATGAGCATATCAATGTAAGCACAGCGCGCTGGGTTTATTCTGATAGCGAGAAAAAGCTAGACGAGTTTCGTCGAAAGGGTGAGCAAAACCTTGCGCTAGATGGCGGAGATAACCTCACTTACATTGCACCGACTATGGTGAACCTTCAGTTAGCGCAAGAGCGCTACCCAGACATTCAGTTTACGAACACGCGCGAAAATTAAGAACACACTATGAATATACATGCTCTATTAGTTAACCGATTCAGCGAAGCACTTCAAAAAATGGGCGTTGAAAACGCGCCTATTCCCGTTTCTCGCAGTGCTCGTCCAGAATTTGGTGAGTATCAGTTTAACGGCGCTATGGCGTTGGCTAAGCAATTGCGCCAAAAGCCTCGCGACATTGCTGAGAAAATCGTCGAAATAGTCGAACTTGACGACGTATCTTCAAAACTAGAAGTCGCCGGTCCAGGCTTCATCAACATTCATTTGAGTGACGAATGGCTTGCTAGCCAATGCGAAACTTCACTCGCTGACCCTCGCTTAGGCATCGCTAAGTCGGATGAACAAAATATTGTTGTTGATTATTCTTCACCAAACTTAGCTAAAGAAATGCACGTGGGGCATTTGCGAACCACTATTATTGGTGACGCGGTAGTGAAAGTGCTTGAGTTTTTAGGGCATAAGGTCATTCGCCAAAACCACATGGGCGACTGGGGTACACAGTTTGGGATGCTGTTGGCACACCTGTCTGACAAGCTTCAAGAAGAAGTGGCTGAAACCGCGCTGTCTGACCTAGAAGACTTTTATCGCGAAGCTAAAGTTCGTTTTGATGGCGAAAAGGGGTTTGCCGATCGTGCTAGAGAGTACGTGGTGAAACTTCAAGGCGGAGACAAGCAGTGCTTAGCACTTTGGGAGAAGTTTATCGATGTATCGATTACTCACTCAGAGGAAGTGTACAAAAAGCTTAATGTCAGTCTAACTCGCAACGATATTATGGGTGAGTCGGCGTACAACAGCGATCTGGCTAATGTCATTGCCGACCTTAAAGCAAAAGGGATTGCTGTTGAAGACCAAGGCGCGCAGGTGGTGTTTATTCCTGAACTTGCCGACAAAGAAGGTAATCCTGCTGTTTATATCGTTCAAAAATCTGGTGGCGGATACCTTTATGCCACTACCGACCTTGCAGCAATGCGCTATCGCAGCACTAAGCTAAATGCCGACCGCACGCTGATACTTACCGATGCCCGTCAGGCGTTGCACTTTAAGCAAACTGAAATTGTAGGCCGCAAAGCGGGCTTTATGCTTGAAACACAAACCTATGAGCACTGTCCGTTTGGCATGATGTTAGGCAGCGATGGCAAGCCTTTTAAAACGCGTACGGGTGGAACGGTTAAGTTGGTAGAACTGCTAGACGAAGCTATTGAGCGCGCAGGCAAACTGATTGCTGAACGTGACAACGATTTAAGCGAAGACGAACTGAGTGAAGTCGCCTACAAAGTAGGTATTGGTGCGGTGAAATATGCCGACTTATCTAAGAACCGTACCACTGACTATATGTTTAACTGGGACTCGATGTTGAGTTTTGAAGGCAACACAGCGCCTTACCTACAGTATGCTTATACTCGAGTGAAAAGTTTATTTAGAAAGGCTGGGGTAGACATGGCGTCTATGCCGGTTGATATCTCATTGGTTGAGAAACAAGAGCATGCGCTAGCTGTACTTCTTTTACAATTTGAAGAAGTTATCAGCATGGTGTCTCGTGAGGCAACGCCGCATATTCTTTGTACTTATCTGTACGATGTGGCATCAGCCTTTATGACGTTTTACGAGGCGTGCCCAATGCTTAAAGACGGCATAGAGCCAACAGTTCGCGACAGCCGGTTGGCATTGTCAGCTTTAGTTGCCAATACGTTGGAAAAAGGTTTGACCCTTCTCGGTATCGAAACACTAGAAAAAATGTAATCTACGTCATACATTGCACAGTATTAACTAGTTATATGAGCAAGAGGCTGGCAGTAATGTCAGCCTTTTTCATTTCTGCAAGCCAGGTCAACAAGGATTTGTCTTTATGGATTGAAGCTTATATCGAAGCGCGTATACCGGTCAGCTTTTTTACATAAAAGCTGATAGTAAAAACAGCGTAGCCATTACAGAAAAATAACGACAAAACATTAACGCCAAAAAAAAACGACAAAACAACAATAGGAAAACCAATGACAAAAATACTCGCATTCGCTGGTAGTACTCGAGACGGTTCTTTTAATAATGCTATCGTAGAAGTCGCCGCTGAAGGGGCAAAAGAAGCAGGGGCCGATGTAACCGTTATCAACCTAGCTGATTATCAAATGCCAATATTCAATGAAGACGAAGAGGCTGAGTTTGGTATTCCAGAAAAGGCATTAGCGTTTAAAGCTTTATTAATGGAGCATGATGGTTTTCTTATTGCTTCGCCTGAATATAATTCCAGCTATCCTGCTTTGCTGAAAAACGCTATCGACTGGGCTTCTAGAATGAGTGAAGGTGAAAAGTCGCTTCAAGCATTTAAAGGAAAAGTTGCTGGTATCATGGCTGCCTCTGCTGGTGGGTTAGGTGGCTTAAGAGTGCTGGTAGTGCTTAGAATGCTGTTAGAAAACATCGGCGTTATTGTTAGCCCAAATCAAAAGGCCATTGCAAAAGTAAACACCTTACTTGATGATTCTGGCAGCGTAAGCGATGAAAAGACAATAAAGCAGCTTAAAAACTTAGGCAAAGAGACCGCAGAGCTTGCGCGTAAGCTAGCTGTTTAATGTAGATTGTGGATAAAGCGGCTGACCTAACATAAGCAGCCAACGCTTTTTCTATTTGCAGAATGAGTGAAAAGCAAAACGCAGCTCTACAGCTGCGTTTTTTTGTTTTTTAGGCTATTTATTAACGCTGAAATTTCAGTGGTGAAGGGGTCAGTAATGCCTCTACTTTATCCCTTTCGACGTTTCCAGATAGCTTGCGAAACTACCAAGCCAGTGGCTTCCCATATAGTGCATATCTTCAAGGACTGCGTTGAGTCCTGCATCGAGATGTGCTTTCATCACATTTTGCAAAGCGCCTACTCGCGGATCGTTAATATCTAACGCGTTTATCATACCCTCAATCATCCACGCTCTACTGATATTTAAACCGTCTAAATGTGCTAATTTTCCATCAGATTTATCGGTTACCGTAGCGGGCTGCAACCAATTGTTGCTTGTGCTGGTAAGCGTAGGGAAGAAGTCTGTAAGCCATTCGCCGTAATCTTTTTTAGATAAAACCCGGCGCATTAAATCCGCCTCTGCCAAGCAGGGCGAAAGAAAGTCTTGCCCCGATGGCTCATAGCTTATTGGGCAGCGGGTATCGCTTTTATAATAATCTTTTATTCTTGATGTAAGCAGGGCTTCAAAAGGCTCATTGTTTGCAATTCGACTCCAATCTAGCATTAAGCCAAATGCAAAGGCAGTTTGACTGTGTTCGCCTGTGCGTATGGGGTAGGCGAGCTTGGGTAACCAACTTTCTATTCGCTTGACAATAATAGCTTCTAGCGGCTCTAGTCGCGACAGCCAAACGGCAGCCTCAGGCAACGACGATTGGCGCAGCTCAGCGGTTAGCTGTAAGAACCATGCAAGGCCGTAGGGGCGTTCGAATGCGTTGTTATTTGGCCGTTGTATTGTTGCTATTTCACCGTCGATATTTTGCTGACTAAAACTTTTATCTAAACTGGCAATAATCGTTTCTCTGGCAATGTTATCGGCTGCGGTGTTGAGCATGCGAACCAATAACCAGTGGCCGTGTACAGAAGAGTGCCAATCGAGACAGCCATAAAATGCAGGGTAAAGGGCTTTTGGCGTCTTTGCATCGTCATTGCTGCTCATAGTGTGTTTGATAATATTGGGATATTCTTGATGAATACATTGAAGAGCGAGGTCTGAAAATACCTTCTCGTAGCCACTATCTTGTTTGATATCACTTTTACCTAAACTATATGCTGCACTAGTACTGCTTTTTACGTTGTCACTTAGTTGTGCACTAGCACTGGCGAAAAATGAAATAGCGGTTAGAGAGCAGAGAATGGCGTTTTTGACCTTTCGCATACAGATTCCTTTTTAGTCAATGTGAAATTACCTTCTAAGAGATAACCGTATAAGAGATAAGCCTATAAGAGGTTAACTCACTTCTAGGGCGTTTAATATCTCTTCATAGTCACATGTAAAGCCTATTTCTCTGTCAATCCACTCGCGATTATAATAGGTATCTAGATAGCGCTCTCCGCTGTCACACATTAGCGTAACAATTGAGCCTTGCTCACCTTTTTCTAACATAGTTTGAGCAACTGCCAGCGCGCCCCACAAATTTGTCCCCGTGGACGGGCCCGCTTTTATTCCCATCGTGTCATTTAACCAATGCATGGTGGCCACGCTTGCTGCATCAGGAACTTGAATCATATCGTCGATAACATCGCCCTGAAATGAAGCTTCTACTTTGGGTCTGCCTATACCTTCAATCCTACTGCCTCTATTGGCCGTTAATGAGGAGTCTCGTTGTTTATAGCTGTCATAAAACACGGAGAACTCTGGGTCTACCACCACCAATTTAGATGCCATACCTTTGAAGCGAATGTAGCGCCCTATGGTGGCAGAAGTGCCGCCGGTGCCCGCACTCATCACTATGGTATGGGGCATAGGGTGAGGTTCGGCCTCCATTTGGTGAAAAATACTCTCAGCAATGTTGTTATTTCCTCGCCAATCTGTAGCGCGCTCTGCAAACATGAACTGATCCATAAAGTAACCGTTATTCTGCTTAGCCACATGAATTGCCTCATCGTGCATTTGTGTCGGGCAGTCGACAAAATGACAGCGGCCTCCAAATTGCTCAATAAGCGCAATTTTTTTAAGGGCAGTAGAACGCGGCATAATGGCGATAAATGGAACGCCAATCATGCGAGCAAAGTAGGCTTCAGATACCGCGGTGCTTCCAGAAGATGCTTCCACAACGGTAGTGTGTTGATTTATTTTGCCATTACACAAGGCATATAAAAATAATGAGCGGGCGAGACGATGCTTTAAACTGCCAGTTGGATGGGTACTTTCATCTTTTAAGTAGATATCGATACCGTTAAGTTTGAGTGCATCGAGTTTGATAAGGTGCGTGTCCGCTGAACGCTGATAATCCGCATTTATTTTTTTTATCGCTTGGGAAACCCAATCTGCCATTACAACTCCTTAAAACATGTCGCCAGAAGAAAATATGACTGTAGAATAGCAGTGAGTTTTCGGTTTTTTTGTGCGTTGTTTTCTATATTTAATAAATTAATTGCGACTCAATGCCAAAAATTAATGATTAAGAGGTTTGTGATTCTGTATGGCGTTTTTGAAGCGAAGTGCTCGGCAGTGCTGGGTGCATAAATTGTTTGGGCTTCATAAAAAACTTGGTATCTTGTGCTAAAGCACTAAAGCACTAAAGCACTAAAGCACTAAAGCACTAAAGCACTAAAGCACTAGTTCACTAGGTCTTAGGTCAGGTCATTTCACCCTAAATCATTATGCTCAAGGACAACGTGTCTTAGATCTTTACGTCTTAGGTAAATTATAAATTGGGAAAAATACTATGAGAGCTCCGCTACTCATCTTTTTATTTATGCTGTCGCCATACTGTCTATCTACTGAGACACTGAAAGTCGCTACATTCAATGTCAGTATGGAGGCGGGAAACTATCCTGAGGCTTTAACAAAAACGAAAAATTCACAAGGGGCAACGCAGCAGTCCACACCGAGTATTAACGTGCTTCAACGAGTGCTAAGTACGGGAGAGCACCCCCAAGTTAAAAATGTGGCTGAAATTATTCAGCGCGTTAATCCAGACGTACTGCTATTGAATGAGTTCGATTATATTGCGGATAAGACCAAAGGTGTCGACGCCTTTATTAGCCACTACCTGAATGTTTCTCAAAATGGTCAGCGGGCTGTTGACTATCCCTATACGTACATTGCACCGGTCAATACGGGGCTCGCCACGCCATTCGACTTAGACAATAACGGACGGGCTGAGCAGCTTGGAGGTGATGCTTACGGTTTTGGCTTATATCCAGGGCAATACGGTATGGCACTGTTGTCGAAATATCCCATCGACATCAACAATATCCGCACGTTTCAACGGTTCAAATGGCACCACATGCCTCATCCCCAGCAGCCATACATACCCAGTCCTCAGCAAAAAGAGACTGAGTGGACGCCTTGGTACGATGTCAAAGAGTGGCAGTCGCTGCGTCTAAGCTCAAAGTCTCACTGGGATGTGCCTGTTCTGGTTAATGGCGAAAGCATTCATATATTGGCAATGCACCCAACGCCGCCGTCTTTTGATGGGGAAGAGGACAGAAACGGTAAGCGCAATCATGATGAGATTCGTTTAATGGCAGATTACTTATCGCCAGATAAAGGAAGCTATATTTATGATGACAACGGCAACAAGGTGAGTTTGCAACACAATACGCGCTTTGTACTTGTTGGTGATTTTAATGCTGCCGACATAGGCGATAAATACCGTGAGGGTGTCATTGAGCAACTAACGGAAAACCCATTAGTGAATAATACTGTTTTGCCAATAAGTTGCGGTGGGGCAGAGTCGTTTAGCGTCGCTTACAGTGACCGCTATACGGCAAGTTGGGGCGCTAGGGCTGATTATGTGCTACCCTCTGCACAGTTCGACATCACTGACGCTGGCGTTTTCTGGCCGACAAAAAACAGCGAGCTTTATCGTTTGGTGGACAAAAGAGAAGCGAGTTCGGATCATCGCTTGGTTTGGGTTACGTTAGCACTAGATTAATCCTTCTATGCGCTGGGCATTTGCTGATTATGCCCCTTTTATGCCCTGAGCATGCAAACGTTAGCAGTCGTATTATTATTTGAAAATGAGAAACCGTTGAAATATTTTTCTCTCCCATTTGCGTTGTTCGCCAAGCTTTTATTGCTATTGCTCGTACTACCCCATACAAGCGTTGCTTACGCCGCCAGTACCGGTGTCTTTACCGTTCCGCTTAATCGATACTTTCCTCAAACATGGGGCACCCAAGATGGCCTACCTCACAACACCATAAACGCGCTCGCGCAGACTCAAGATGGCTATTTATGGGCCGGCACTTGGGAAGGCTTGGCGCGTTATAATGGAGTTGAATTCGATGTGTTCACACGGGGAGAAAAAACAGGCCTGCCTGACTCAGGGATTAGAAGCCTGTTTTATCACTCAGATTCCCAAGAATTATTGGTTGCAGGCAGTAGAGGAGGACTTTCCGTATTCAACCAACAACAATGGAATGCTCAGAAAACGGCTTCATCAATGATTAATCATGGCTTTAAAAGTAGCGATAACACCGTGTGGCTAGCAATCGAAGATGGTGGACTTGAGGTAAGGTTTCCAGATGGTACAGACGCTCAATTCCTCTCCAATACCAGCGCCTATCGTGTAATTGAAGACAGACAAAAGCGAATTTGGGTCGCAACCAATGCGGGGCTCTACGTTTATAAAAACCATGATGTGGAGTTGGCAGCGCCCAATGTTTCGGCGCTATCCGGCCCATCATTTACTTTTGCCCTTAACCAAGATGGCGACGTGCTGGTAGGCACTGAGCAAGGGGTGTGGCAACACAGTGCCGAAGGTTTTTCAATGTTACATCCAGCACTGGCAAGGGAATCAATCAGCAGTATATTACTGGATAGTCAAAACAGCATATGGGTGGGCACTATCAATCATGGTTTGTATAGGTTAAGTGGATTTGGTCTAGAAAAACTTGATGCAAACGTTGGGCTTCCAGATAACCGCATTTTCTCTTTGCTTGAAGATGCAGAAAAAAGTATTTGGGTAGGCACCAACGGCGGTCTTTTTGCGTTGCGACGTGCGCCGTTTACTACGTTTACCCAAAGCCAAGGGTTGAGCGGCGACTATATTCGAACGGTTATGCAGCATAACGAGACTATTCTCGTTGGCAGTAGCAATGGCTTGGATGTGCTAAAAGACGGTCGTTTTACGTCGATATCATCTCCCCTCAAACGACCTACTTCAGTGTTAAGCCTAGCTAAATACGCTGACAATGCAGTATTAGTGGGTACCTATACTGACGGTGTCATGGTGTTTAAAGATGAGAAGCTAACGCCTTTTCTAAATCGTGCTGGTGGGTTACCCAGTAACGAGGTGAGAGCTATTTTACATGCCAAAGACGACAGCGTTTGGTTTGGCACAGCACACGGTTTAGTCAGGATGCTCCCCGATGGTAGCCTAGAACAATTTGATGAATCAAGGGGGTTACCCGCCCATTTCACCATGGGGTTAGCAGAAGATAAATTGGGTCGAGTTTGGGTAGCTACAGGTGTAGGCGTTGCCTATATTGAAAATAACCAAGTGTATAACATCAAATTTCCCGAAAGCTCTGATGCACAGTATGCGTTTAGTTTTCTTGCCGACAATGACGGCCTCTGGATGGCAACCGATAGGGGCGTCGCTTTCTTTGACTACGCGTCAAAATCAGTGACACTTGCTGGGCGTGCTCAAGGCCTGCCCGTAGACAAAGTATTTGCTATCCAATTTGATAAAAAAGCGCGTGCGTGGATAAGCTCCAATCAAGGTGTCTTTTTAATTTCTCGTCAAAACTTACAAGCATGTATGGAAGACCCATCGAAACAGCTTCAGTTTGAGCAGTTTAAAGAGGCCGACGGCCTGCAAAGCATGCAAATGAACGGTGGATCGCAGCCTTCACTTTTTATCAGTGATGAAGATAGCATTTGGCTTGCTACCGCTAAAGGTCTCGCCAACATACAGCCTCAAAGCTTAGAACGTATCAATGGTTTCAACATTCCCGTGAATATAGAGCAGGTTTCACTTGATGGTAGAGTAATATCGTTACTTCAAAGTAAAAACCCAATTGAAGTATCACCGAATATCGACCGCATTACGTTTGAATATGCCGGGCTGGGTTTTGCGATGCCCTCCCGCATTGAATATCAAACGAAACTAGTGGGATTCAACCAAAACTGGCTAACTCGAGACCAAGTTAGGCTAGCGGAGTATACCAACCTAGCGCCTGGTAACTATATATTCAAAGTGCGAGCTCGCTATCCCAATGGACAATGGCAAGAAAGTCGTATGCCTATCAGCTTTGTTGTGCAGCCTAAATTTACACAGACTGTAGTGTTTAAGCTCGGCGTGTTTGTCATTATTTGTTTAAGTATATTGGTGCTGTTTAGATTGCGTTTTCATCACTTACGAAAGTCTGAAGCCCTGTTACGAGAAAGAGTATTAGCGCAAACTGAGTCACTTGAAATGCAAACCAGGCAATTTGAATATCAGGCCACCCATGATGGATTAACCGGCATAGCCAATCGACGGGCCTTCGATGCCCGAGTCGTTGAATTGTTTGTTCAAGCTAAAAATAAGAAGCAGCCCCTTTGTCTAGCGATTATCGACATTGATCACTTCAAACAGGTTAACGATCAGTACTCCCATCTCATCGGTGATAATGTGATAAAAGAAGTTGCTGCTCTCATCGAAAAAGCGCTACCCGTTGACGCTGTTTGTGCTCGTTGGGGCGGAGAAGAATTTACTGTTTTGATGCCAAACTTTGATTTAGCCACCGCAAATAAGTGTATTGATACGCTTCGCTTATCCATTAAAAACCATGACTTTAGCTGGATTGCCGACAACCTAAGCGTTACTGTAAGTGCGGGTGTCGCGAGTATCGAGTTCGCTAGTGATCACGACAGGTTGCTAAATCAGGCTGACCAAGCGTTGTATCAAGCTAAGCAGCAAGGTCGAGATAGAGTTATTGATTACAGCTTTTGAAGTGCTGTAGCGCTATGTGCAGAACCTGAGCCTTTGATAACGCGAGATAGCATGTAAGTTAGTGCATGCGTCAGCGTTTAAGTTAGCACTGGCAGCGAAAAGCCCACTGATAAAAACCAGTATAAGAGCAGAGAATTCTATATGCGTTTACTAGCGTTTGTTTTTACCCTAACTCTCGCCGCCTGCGGTGCAAAGCCTAATGAAGACTTCATAGATATAGAAGCATTACAGAATTTAGAGCAAGGCGTCGATCACGACCTTCCCCTTATTGCGCAAGCATATTCGATAAAAAGCAGTGAGCTGTGTGAAAAAGAGGGCGGTACGTGGAAGCAAAATGATAGCAAGCAATCTGCTATTTGTGTGTTGCCCGCCAGTGATGCCGGAAATGTGTGTTCTGATAGCTCTCAATGCACAGTGGCGTGTGTGGCAAAAAGCGACAATGTCACCGCTGGAATGGAGGTTGAAGGCATGTGCTTAGAATCTACCAATCTCTTCAACTGTCCAATTTATGTGTCAAAGGGCGTTGCCGAACAAAGTATGTGCGCCAACTAGCTAAAGCGATGCTCTCCACAAATTGACTTTTAGCGAACTTACACCTAACCAACTTACACCTAACCAATTTATACCTAACAATTAATAAAACAGGGACATGTTAGATGCTTCAAAATATTCAACACTTTGCAAAATCCATAGCGGTTTCTCTTTTCGCTATTTTTATCTGTTTTGGCGTGCTCGATTTCCTGTGGCTAGGCATCATTGCCGACAGCTGGTATCAAACCGAAATGGCGCCGTTGCTACGCTCGCAATTTATTACGTGGCCGTGGCTAATATTTTATCTTATGTATGGCTTTGTTGTATTTGTATTGGCAGTGGTAGCAAACCGCGACAAGTCGCTATTGTACGCAGGCATTGATGGCGCCTTACTTGGGCTTGCCAGCTATGGCGCTTATAACCTCACGGCGTACAGCATTATCGACGGGTTTACCCTGTTTATCATGCTAATAGATTGGGCATGGGGAACATTCCTAACCAGCGCTAGCGCTATGGCAGGCTGGTTAGGATTTCGCGCTGTTTTAAGGAAATGAATAGCGAACAATGCGTTTTAGCACGCTGGCATACTGCTTAAAAAATCCGCCCGTGTTGTAATGCATACCGTGCTCTTTGAAAATGGCTTGTACCCGAGGTGCCATTTCTTTGTAACGGCGTGCGGGAATATCTGGAAACAGATGATGCTCTATCTGAAAGCTTAAGTGGCCGGTGAGCACGTGAAATAGCTTGCCGCCTTTTATGTTGGACGAACCAAGACCTTGTCGGTAGTACCATTGCCCTTGGGTTTCATCAATACAGTCTTCAGCGCTAAAGGTTTGCACATCACCCGTGAAGTGCCCGCAAAATATGATGGTAGACGTCCATAAATTCCTCAGTAAGTTAGCCACCAAGTTACCGGTGAAAACGTAAAGAAAGAATGGGCCGGCTAGCAAAGGAAATAACACATAGTCTTTAACTAATTGACGGGCTCCTTTGCTAAAAAAGCGACGCTTTAACTCAGCATGTGACAGTTGATTTTTGCGGTTGTCTTTTTTCTTACCAAAAAATACGCGCTCTGCGGCCATCTCATGATACGACACCCCCCATTGAAACATGACGCTAAGCATTACGTAGGTAATAAACTGCCATAGGTTTTTTACGCGCCAGCGAAAGTCATTCGACAAACGCAGTAAGCCATAACCAAAGTCTCTGTCTTTGCCAATAATATTGGTATAGGTGTGATGTTCATAATTATGCACACGATTCCAGCTAGACCCGTCACAGGCAATATCCCACTCATAGGCTTTGGAGTTGATATGCTTATCGTTCATCCAGTCGTACTGGCCGTGCATAACATTGTGACCAATTTCCATATTATCTAATATTTTAGCCGTTGCTAAACTCAGCACACCTACTACCCACAGCAGAGGTTGTATAAACCCTAACATCAGCAGTATTCTGCCGGTCCATTCACACGCACGCTGGGCCAATATTACCCGTCTAATGTAGGCGGCATCTTCACTGCCAATTTTACTTTTTATGTCGGTTTTAACGGCATCAAGCTGAGTGGCAAGTTTGGAATAATTAGGTACCTTTGTATTGCTACTTTCTGTGCTAATTGATGCACGCTGTGAAGCCTGTTCGTTAGCATTTTCTCCACTATTTAAATGGTTGTTTGAACCTTTGAAAACTTGACCTTTATTAACGATACTTTTATTAACCGTGCTTGGTTTAACGGTGTCTGTATTAATTGTCGTAATCATGCTTGAAGCTCCAAATCGGTAACGGCTTGAGATACACAAAGTTGAATTAGCTGCTCGGCGTTGTCTGATAGCGCGCCGGTTCGTGTATCTCGAACCACGCCACGTTTTTTCACACATTGGCATTGGTGACAAATACCCATGCCGCATCCATAAGTAACAGGTCGGTTAGCTTGCTGAAGTTGTGTTAATAGCGTTTGCTGGTTATCTACTAAAAGAGAGCTTCCGTTATGGTTTAAAGAGAAAATGGCTTTCTCAGCACTGGTTTGCGCAGTTGCCACGGGAAATGCTGCAAAATGTTCGCTATCTAATGACACATCATTAGAAGGGGGAAGGTTCGCATGTGTATTTGCCACTTCATCATAAAGAGACTGCGGACCGCATACCATCCAGTGTGAATCAGTGTGGTTATCCAAAAGCTGTTCCACCCCGCCATCTTTTTGGCGACACAGTAATTCATAGGTGAAGTACGTATTTAGTCGCTTATGTTCGGCAAGCTCTTGTGTGAGTAGATGCTCATTCTCTTTAGCAAAATACAGTAAGTGAATAGGCAGACTTTGCAGATTATCGCTACTTGCACTGTATAGGTCTTCCAGCATAGCGATGAAAGGCGTAATGCCTGAGCCGCCAGCTATCATTACAACGGGTTTGATTTGCTCGGGCACTGCTCCTTTTAAAGAAGTGCTCTCGGGCTTATCCAAACGCGCAGCGTTTGGCATAGCAGCGTTTGGCATAACAAAGTTGCCCATGGGTGCAGAAATATTCACTGACAACTTTGAGGATGCCTTTGATGCCGCTTGTGTTGCCGATTTCGATGAAAGCGCGCTTAAATACGGCGTTAGTGCCCCGTCTTCTTTAACCCGTATAACCAAACGGATAGTACCTTCATCCTGTCGGCTTTTTTGACCGCTAGCGATAGTAAATACCCGAGTGACTAACTTACCGTTTACTTCTACGGTAAGCGCAATATGTTGACCAGCAGTATGTTGGGGCCAGCGCTTTTGCGGCAAGAGAATAAGCTGTACGGTTGTATCACTTAGCGTAGATACCGATTTTACACGGGCTTGATAATACCCGTCCCGCCATGATGGATTCACCATTTGAAAAACCGTTTCCCAATATCCTGCCCACGTAGCGTGGTGGAAGAAAACGGCTGCGGCCTTATTTATTAATGCTTTCACTGCGATGTTTACTCTTTTCTCTTGTATTAGCTTTTATATTTGCTCTCTGGGAGCCTTCAAAAATAGGTACGGTTAGCGTTTTTACTATCACCAAAGATATGTACAACCATTGGCTTACACTTGTACGCTCACTCAGCGCACAAGTGTAAGCTTAAAAAAATAAAAAGCAAGAGGCCGATTATTAAATGTTCAAGCTCGACAAACGCAATTAAGACAAAATGGGCTGATAAAATAGGCTGTCTAAATTGAGTCTTATTTACTGCAGCCTCTATCAAAATTGCTCTAAATTCGGTAGTATCCGCGGTCTTAATTTTTAATTAATAAGCGGACTATGTTTGAAATTAACCCGGTTACTAATGCGATAAAAGATATCCGCGAGCGCACCGAAGCGCTTAGGGGGTATCTTTGACTTTGATGCGAAGTCAGAGCGTTTAGAAGAAGTAAGTCGAGAGCTTGAAAACCCAGATGTGTGGAATGAACCAGACAGAGCGCAAGCACTGGGGAAAGAAAAGGTAGCCTTAGAGCAAATTGTGGAAACCATTCACAATTTAGACCAAGGCACTGAAGATGTTGAAGGTTTGGTTGAACTTGCCGTAGAAGCCGAAGACGAAGAGACATTCGAAGAAGCGCAAAATGAACTGAATAGTTTAATTGAGGCGCTAGAGAAACTTGAGTTTCGCCGCATGTTCTCCGGCCCAAACGATGCCAACGATTGCTACATTGATATTCAATCTGGGTCAGGCGGTACGGAAGCTCAGGATTGGGCGAATATGCTGCTGCGTATGTATCTTCGCTGGGGTGAAGCTCACGGTTTTAAAACAGAACTTATCGAAGTATCAGACGGTGATGTTGCCGGCATAAAAAGTGCTACATTACGCATTCAAGGTGAGTATGCCTTTGGCTGGCTGCGTACCGAAACAGGTGTTCATCGCCTTGTTCGAAAGTCGCCATTTGACTCTGGCAATAGAAGACACACCTCGTTTTCTTCGGCGTTTGTATACCCTGAAGTTGACGACGATATTGATATCGATATCAATCCTTCCGATTTGCGTATTGATACTTACCGAGCCTCAGGTGCCGGTGGACAGCACGTAAACCGAACGGACTCCGCTGTGCGTATTACCCATGAGCCCACCGGAATTGTGGTGCAGTGCCAGAACGATCGCTCGCAGCACAAAAACAAAGATCAAGCCATGAAGCAGTTGAAAGCGAAACTCTATGAGTTTGAACTGCAAAAGCAAAACGTTGAAAAACAAGCGATGGAAGACAGTAAGTCAGATATCGGGTGGGGGAGCCAAATACGGTCTTACGTATTAGACGATTCTCGCATAAAAGATTTGCGTACTGGCGTTGAAACACGCAACACCCAGGTTGTCCTTGATGGCGATTTGGATAAATTCATTGTAGCTAGCCTGAAGTCTGGGCTGTAGACCGAACAACGAAGTGAAAGGTTATGACTGACCAACAAACTGACGATAACAAATTGATTGCAGAGCGCCGTGCTAAGTTAAGCGCTATTCGTGAGCAGTGCCGTGCAAACGGTTTCCCTAACAGCTTCCGTCGCGAAAATTACGCTGACGAATTACAAGCTAAGTTCGGTGAATTCGATAAAGAAACGCTGCAAGAGCAGGGTAATAAAGTAAGCATCGCTGGACGTATTATGGCAAAACGCGGTCCATTTATGTTGCTTCAAGACATGACTGGACGTATTCAGGCCTATGCTGACAAAGATACGCAGAAAGTGCTTAAAGCCAAATACGGTGCGTTAGATATTGGCGATATTATTGGTGTTGCCGGTGATTTGCACAAATCTGGTAAAGGCGACTTATACGTTAACATGGTCGAGTACGAGCTGCTGACTAAAGCACTGCGCCCGTTGCCTGAGAAGTTTCATGGCTTAAGCGATCAAGAAACTAAGTATCGTCAGCGCTACGTAGATTTGATCACCAGCGAGCAAACCCGTAAAACCTTTATGATCCGCAGCAAAATTGTGAATGGTATTCGCAATTATCTAACTAAGCGCGACTACCTAGAAGTAGAAACGCCAATGCTGCAGGTTATTCCTGGCGGCGCTACTGCGAAGCCTTTCGTTACACATCATAATGCGTTAGACATTGATATGTATTTGCGTATTGCCCCCGAGCTTTACTTAAAGCGCTTGGTAGTAGGCGGGTTTGAACGAGTGTTCGAAATTAACCGCAACTTCCGTAACGAAGGCTTATCAACGCGTCACAATCCCGAGTTTACGATGCTTGAATTTTATCAAGCTTACGCTGACTACAACGACTTGATGAATCTTACCGAAGATATGCTACGCACTTTGGCGGAAGATATCCTCGGTACTAGCATTATCACCAATACCACAAAAGACACTGACGGCAACGTCACCAGTGAAGTTCAGTACGACTTTGGTCAGCCTTTTGAGCGCTTAAGCATGGGTGATGCCATTTTGAAGTATTGGCCTGATGCCAATGAAGCAGCAATCCGCGACCCAGAAGCGCACCTCGATGCACTTAAAGCCATGGCAAAGCAGCTTCATATTAAAGAGCCTGAGGTGGATGGTATTTGGGGTGCAGGAAAATACTTGTGTGAAATTTTTGAAGCCACTGCAGAAGAGAAGCTAGAACAACCGACGTTTATTACGGAATATCCGTGGGAAGTATCTCCACTAGCGCGTCGCAACGATAATAACCCGTTTATCACCGACCGTTTTGAGTTTTTCGTTGGCGGTCGTGAATTGGCCAACGGCTTTAGTGAGCTTAACGACCCAGAAGATCAGGCGGAGCGTTTTGCTAAGCAAGTGGTAGAAAAAGACGCCGGCGACGATGAAGCTATGCATTTTGATGACGATTACATTCGCGCCCTTGAGTATGGCTTACCGCCTACAGCGGGTGAGGGCATTGGCATCGACAGATTAGCCATGTTGTTTACCGACAGCTCTACTATTAAAGACGTAATTTTGTTCCCTCACATGAAGCCTCAAGCAGGCAACGACGCTGAGGCAAAAGACTCAAAAGCCGAGTAAAAAAACCGAATAAAGACAGCTAAACAAGAAGCGCTTTCACGCGCTCTACAAGAAGGGTATTGGTGGGAACGCTTATACCCTTTTTCTTTGCCATAGACACAATATAGCCGTTGATCGCGTCTATCTCAGTTTCACGTTTATACTGTACATCTTGATGCATACTGGAAAAATTACTGCCCGTCGCCTTTGCTACCTGAATTACTTTGTCTTTAACTTCACTAAGGTCGAAGTGCTCACCGCAAGCTCGAGCTACTGCTACAAATTCTTGGCAAATATCGTGTATTTGTTCGCTGTAGCTTTCATCGCAAATAGCAATATTAGGAACATTATTAAGCGCAGTGAGTGGGTTTATGACTGCGTTAACTGCAAGTTTGCTCCAAAGCGCGTGTAAAATGTTGTTTGAGAGTGCCACTGGCTGCAACGTCTTATTCAGTAATGCATAGGCTCTCACAAGCTGTCTACTTTCACGCTCTGTTTTTGATAGCTTGCCTGTTTTCCCTAAGCTGCCTGTTTCCAATAGACTGTCTGTTTTCAATAGATGGTCTGTTTTTAATAGACTGTCAGCATTGAATGAGTCGGCTAACGCGCACAAGTTAGGGTGTTTTATACTGCCTAGCGTAGTACTTCCCAAGCCCGTATACACAAGCTGTTGCTGTGCATCGTCTCTTTGCTTTTTCAACGCACCGTGGCTCGTTGTCGCTAATAACAGTGGATAGTCATCACCGAGTAAGGCTCGCGCTATTTCGTGTCCGCCCATGCCATTTTGCAGTAATACAACAACCGGTTTGGCGTGTAAAAACGGTAGCCATTGGCGAAGAGCCGATTCCAGTTGATACACTTTAAGCGGAAATATTAGCACATGGTCGGCATCAATCTTCGTGGGTGATGCAATAGCGCCGTGTAGGGGAAAAGAATGTCCATCAAGCCATGTTGCTTCGTTTGGAATGCTAGATTCGTTTGGAGTGCTAAAAAATGTAGCGAGTGTTGGTTTATCACAACGCTTGGTAGCTTCATTGCGGTGCAAAGGAGAGTAAACCCGAGGGTAGCGAGTATAAGTCACCTTGTGCTTTTCAGCGCCAGCTGCCAAGAGGCTCCCAATGGCACCACTGCCCACAATATGTAAGTGTGTCATATCAGTTAGGTTGCCTGGCCGCGCTCAGGGAACTGTCATGAGTGAAGCGAGAGGGCAGTGCTGGCCATGCAAAATTATCGGGGTTTGCGACAGTTAATAGCCACTGCTTAACGGTATCGTCACTAAATTCATTGCCCTCTAATAAAGGCGCGGTAAAGGTCTTTGTTCCGCTTTTCAAAGGCAATGAAAGCATAAAGGCGTGTAAATACAATCGGTCGGCACTGCTACCGCCGTAGAGTGAATCCCCTAAAATAGGTGCGCCTATGCTTTTTAAAGCAACTCTAATTTGGTGAGTTTTACCTGAATGGGGCTTTAATAAAAAACCGCGGATCCCCTGTTTTGCCGACTGGCTAAAAAATTGAGTGACCGCAGGGTTGTCAGTGGTTTTTAACAAAATGTGTTGACCACCACGGCGATTTTTCATGTCGCCGATGATTAGGCCCTGCTTTTTCTTCGGCTTTTTATCACTGAGCGCTAAGTAGTACTTACTTACCTGGCGAGTCTCGAATAGCAAGCCAATTTCTGCTGCCAAATGCTCATTTTCAGCAAGGCATAAACAGCCAGAAGTGCCGGTGTCTAAGCGGTGGCATAGAAACAGTTGAGGTACATTTAACTGCCGTTTTAATAACTCGACTATACCCAGTTCCGGTTCAAGCTCTGAACCTAGCCCTGCACTGGGTTGTGCAACATGCTCGCTATGCGTAGGTGACGTAGTATGCATGGCAATGCCAATGGGTTTATTGACAACAATAACCCCGTTGTCACGGTAAATAATAGGAATGTGCTGCACTGCCTAGCTTCACTTAACGTCTAGGGTTGCTAACGCTTCTTCGTAGTCTAATTCGTCTACCGCCTCAATAATTGCTTCGCGCTTTTCATCGCTAAGGTTCATCGCATTTAGCCATTCATCGAGAGTAGTTTGTGAAATAAACTCACTGGCTTTTAGCGCTGCCACTAGCTGTTTCTCAGCGCGTTCTGCAGCAGCGTTATTTGTCACATTATCCGTCGCATTAGTTTGCGCTTCAGATGCCGCGGGCTCAGCAGTCAGGCTGTCTACTTCGGCAACCGTGTCATTAAGCAATACAACAAACTGAGGGTAATTACCGGGTAGCTGTTGCTCGTTTCTAATTGCACTTTCTATTTGTTTACTGTCATTGTGAAGCGCGAATAAGCCCAAGTTACCAGTCACGCCCTTTAGTGTATGCATAAGCGAGTAGGCATCGTCATACTGCTCCTTTTCCATAAGCGCTTGCAAGTTTGCATCTAAAAGACGATATTCATCTGTAAATTTACCGAGTAGGGTAAATAAGAGTTTTTTGTTCCCGCTTAACTGCGACATCCCAAATTCGAGATCGACTAATGTGGTTGACTTGTCCATGCAAGTATCCTTTTACAACACGTTAAAGCGACGTTGCTCTAACGTCGTTGGTCATTGCTTTACTACCATTGAGCGAAACAATATGGCACTGGTTTGCATTACCAGAGATGATAGAACTCATAATGGTGATAGTGTATTTCAAGATTGCACAAATTAATACAGCCATAGCGTTGGCTGTACAAGTAAAGCATTAAAAATTCTGTTAATCTTCGATGCAAATGCGACGCCCCCCTCTGTTATAAAATAATAAAAACACCGCTTTAAAAAGCGCGGTTTATAACGTAGTTAGTTAAAAAAGGAATAAACATGCCGGGTAACCCCTCCTTTCGTATCGTCTGTGCGGCCCTTTTAGTATTAATTAGTAGCGGGTGCCAACGGGTGCAGGTAGAACAACCGCAAGAAGAAAATTCAGTTTCTATTCCTTTTGAGAAATACACCTTGGATAACGGCCTAACCGTCATTCTTCACGAAGATAACTCAGACCCACTTGTGCACGTAGACGTGACTTATCACGTTGGCTCTGCGCGGGAAGAAGTTGGCAAATCAGGATTCGCCCACTTTTTTGAGCACATGATGTTCCAAGGCTCAAAACACGTTGCTGACGAACAGCATTTTAAAGTTATCACCGAAGCAGGTGGAAACTTAAACGGCACAACAAATACAGACAGAACCAATTATTTTGAAACCGTACCTGCTAATCAATTAGAAAAGGTATTGTGGCTTGAATCTGATCGCATGGGCTATTTACTTGAAGCGGTAGATCAGAAGAAGTTTGAGAACCAGCGGGAGACCGTTAAAAACGAAAGGGCCCAACGAGTCGATAATCAGCCCTACGGGCTTCGATTTGAGCTAAACGGCGAAGCGCTCTATCCCGAGGGTCACCCTTATTCATGGTTAACAATAGGCTACGTTGAAGATTTAGACCGCGTAAACGTTAACGATTTAAAGGCATTCTTTAAACGTTGGTATGGACCAAACAATGCAGTGCTCACCATTGGCGGCGATATTGATGTGGCCAAAACAAAAGCACTTATTCAGCAGTATTTTGGCGATATACCCTCAGGGCCAGAGGTTGTGGATGCGAAGCCTCAGCCCGTGACGCTTGATGAAACGCGTTACTTAACCTTAGAAGACAAGGTACATTTGCCCCTGCTACAAATAACGTACCCCACAGTTTATGCCCGTCACGTTGATGAAGCGCCTTTAGATGTGTTGGCCAATATTCTTGGCGGTGGTAAAACATCGTTATTTTATAAGAACTTGGTAAAGCAAGGAATGGCGGTGCAGGCCGCTGTGTCTCACCCCTGTCGCGAGCTAGCCTGTGAGTTTCAACTATTGGCCTTAGCCAACCCCGCTAAAGTGACGTCGCTAGCGACACTTCAACAAGCGCTCAACGATACATTAAAAGAATTTGAAACCCGAGGGGTTACCGCCGATGACCTTGCCAGAACGAAAGGTCAGTTAGAATCTAGGACGGTATTTGGGCTTCAAAGTGTTTCAGGTAAAGTCTCTGCGCTTGCAGCAAATGAAACCTACTACAAAACCCCCGACCTCATTGCACAAGACATTGCGCGATACAATTCGGTTACCGCTAGCGACATTATGCGTGTATACAATGATTATATTAAAGACGCCAACAGCGTTGTATTAAGTGTTGTGCCAAATGGCAGCCCTCAGCTTGCTGCAGCAGAGCCCACTTTCGAGCGACCCACGCGCACACTTACCGATGACCAATTACAACCTGAGCATCAATCAGCCTCTGCTAAGCATAAAAGTGACAATGAGTCGTTCGCTAGCCCAGCGTCAACGTTTGATAGAAGCATTATGCCAGGAGCTGGGCCTGCGCCGGTTTCTAAAGTACCAGACTATTGGGAACGTTCGCTACGTAATGATATTAAGGTGCTTGGCGTAACCAGTAATGAAACGCCCACGGTAACCATAACCTTAGGTATGGACGGTGGCATGTTGCTAGACCCAGAAGGCAAAGCAGGCACCGCTTACCTTACGGCGTTACTGATGAATGAAACCACGGAAAACTACAGTAATGAAGACTTAGCAAACGAACTTGCTAAGCTAGGCAGTTCGATTCGCTTTAGCACTGGTGGACGGTTTACTCAGATGTCAGTGTCTACCTTGACGAAAAATATTAAACCCACGCTAGCGTTGATGGAAGAGAAGCTGTTTAACCCTGCATTCACTGAAGCAGATTTCTCGCGCATGAAAGAGCGCGTTCTGCAGGGCTTGCAGCAGCAGGCCAAAACGCCCTCTAGCCTAGCGCAGAGAGCCAAAGACTTAATTCTGTTTGGGGAAGAAAATCGAGTAAGTTTGCCTGATGGAGGCACTATAGCGTCGGTAAACAATATTGCCTTGGATGATGTAAAAGCATTTTACGAGCGCTATTATTCACCTGCAAAGGCCAGCATGGTTGTAGTGGGTAACCTGACGCCAGAGCAGACCATGGAAGCGCTTGGCTTTTTAAATAACTGGGAAGGGCAAGACTATGATTTTGTCGATTACCATGAATTTCCTCAGTACGAAGAACAAAACCTGTATGTAGTACACAGTCCTGATGCGGTGCAGTCGGTGGTGTATATTGTGGATAGAGGTTTACCCTTTGATGCTACAGGCGAATATTTTAAATCTCGACTTATGAATTTCCCGCTAGGTGGAGCTTTTAACAGTAGAATCAATTTAAATCTACGGGAAGATAAAGGTATAACCTACGGTGCGAATAGTGGCTTTGTTGGTGGAAAAACCTTAGGTTGGTTTGAAGTGGGTACTGATTTAACCGCAAAGGATACTGCACTGGGCATCAAAGAGATTTTTGCTGAGATAAATGCGTATAAAGAAAAGGGCGTGACTGAGTCTGAAATTGAATTTATGCGAAATGCCTTTACATTAAGTGATGCATTGGCATTTGAAACGCCCTCTAGCAAAGCTCGCTTTTTACGACAGTTGCTCAGCTATGACTTGGAAAAAGGATATCGAGACGAGCAACTCGACATCATTAACCGCATAGATAGAGCTGCTATTAACAGGCTAGCAAAACAATATTTGAATGCTGATAAGATGCAAATTATTGTAGTGGGTGATAAAACGAAGATTTTGCCACAGCTGAGCTCATTAAATATACCGATGGTTGAATTATCGGTAGAGGACAACAAGCGAGAAGCGTTAGACTAAACAGCCAACGTATCTTGAATTTACACTATTGCCGCCCATGACTTCAAAACTGGGCGCAATAATGACATCACGGAATACCATTTTGACAGCAGACAACACTTGTTTCGACGCGCGCGTTAAGGCGCTTAAATCGCCAGAATTTTTAGCCTCGTTAAAAGACATAAAGCGTGGTGTAGAGCGAGAGGCGCTTCGAATCAATCCAAACGGTACGTTGGCACAAACGCCACATCCTAAGCCGTTGGGCTCGGCCCTGACTCACGAATCTATTACGACAGACTTTTCTGAGTCTTTGTTAGAGTTTATTACTCCTCCAGAGGCAAGCTCAGCAAAGACCGTTGCACAACTTCAAGATATTCACCGCTTTGTTGCAGATAATATTGAAGAAGAGCAAATTTGGCCACTCAGCATGCCATGTTTCATTGATAATGAGACTGAAATTCCCATTGCCTACTTTGGCGAGTCTAACGTGGGTAAAATGAAGCGTGTGTATCGCATCGGGCTTAAAAACCGCTACGGTAGTATGATGCAGGCTATCGCGGGTGTTCATTTTAACTTTTCCTTACCAGAGAGCTTTTGGGCACTGTGGGCGAAACAAAACGGTACCACTCATTCACAAGACCAAACGTCGGCAGAGTATTTTGGCCTTATTAGAAACTATCGGCGCTTGTGCTGGCTAATTCCTTATTTGTACGGTGCATCTCCAGCTTTATGCAGCTCATTCTTAAAAGGCAAGGAGTACAGTCTACCGTTTAAGAAGGTGGGTAAAGGTACACTGTATATGCCTTACGCCACATCGCTTAGAATGAGCGACTTAGGCTATACCAGCGCAGAACAATCTTCGCTAAAAATTTGCTACAACGAATTGGATAATTACGTTCGCTTGTTGCGCGAAGCGATGAGCACACCTTCCACTCGTTTTGAGCGCTTTGCCTCAGGTGAAGGCGGAAATTATCAGCAGCTCAATCACAATATTATTCAAATTGAGAACGAGCTTTATTCTCCTATTCGTCCTAAGCAGCCTACTGAGTCAATGGAGAAGCCCACCGACGCTCTCGTAAGGCGCGGTATTAGCTATATAGAAGTGCGCGCATTAGATGTAAACCCGTTTTCTGCCATAGGCATCTCTGATTCGCAGTTTGATTTTCTTGATGTATTTCTGCTTTCCTGTTTGCTGATGCCCAGTGACGCGTTAGACGAACAACAGCTTAATGAAGCAAAAGAAAATATGGATCGCGTTGTGTTGGAAGGAAGAAACCCGGAGCTAATGCTGACAGAAAACGGCAACCCGGTATCGTTACCTCAATGGAGCGAAAAGCTTTTTGCATATTTTGGCCAAGCGGCCACATTGCTTGATGAGGCGAATAACACAAAACAATACACCAAGGCAGTAAGTGACGAATACGCTAAAATTCAAAACCCCGCTTTAACGCCTTCTGGGAAAATGCTTCAGTCTCTGTTAGACGGTGACAAAGACAATAGTATTTTTGGGCTAGAGTTAGCGCAGAAATACAGCAAAGAAATGAAAGGGTTTGACTACACGTTTACCGATAGTGCTGAGTTTGTTAAACAGGGCGAAAGCTCTTTTGACGCACAGCGAGAAATAGAGGCGTCAGATGAAAAAGACTTTGATACCTTTATTACTGACTATTTTGCCGAGCCCCAAGCAAAAAAAAATGCCTGACATAAGTCAGGCATTAAAGGGTTCCAGGGAAACACACATTTTACTAGAACATTAATTAAGACACGCTATGAGCCAAAAGTTCAAAAAATGGGTTGTTTTTTTATCAGCCCTTATCGTTCTTTTTCCGCTGTTAATCGCGGGGTGTGCCATAACGCCCCCGAAAAACAGCAGTAACTTGTGTGAAATCTTCTACGAAAAAGAAGATTGGTACGATGCCGCTGCCGATGCAAGGGATAAATGGGGCGTCCCCATTCACATACCCATGGCAATGATGTACCAAGAGAGCTCCTTTAGACACGACGCACTTCCTCCCAGAGACTATGTTTTTTTTGGATTGGTTCCTTGGGGAAGAGTGAGTTCAGCGTATGGTTATTCACAAGCGAAAACGCCTACGTGGGAAGATTACATAAGAGAAACAGATAGCAGTGGCGCAGACAGAGACGACTTTGAAGATGCCATTGATTTTATGGGCTGGTTTATCTACAAATCGCAAAAGGTCAATGGTGTGTCTAAGTGGGATGCTTACGCCCAGTACCTTAATTACCATGAAGGTTGGGGCGGGTATAAGCGCCGCAGCTACGATAGAAAGCCATGGCTTAAAAAGGTGGCATCAAAGGTCAAAGCGCGCTCGTTACGCTATGCCACTCAGCTAAAAACCTGTGAAGAAGATCTTCAAAAAGGTTGGTTTATGAAGCTATTCAGCTAAAGCTACTTTGTAAGGCGTTTGTTCTTGTCGCTCTGCGGGCTGTTACACGCCCTTTGAAACTAGCGTATTAATAAGCAGCATATATCAAAACAAAATCATAAAACATTAGAACAAAAAAAGAGGGGGTAGATTATCTCTACCCCCTCAGCGACGCTAAGCTAAGACCGTTTTTTTGACCCAACGTCGAACAGGCATACTCAATGTATTGCAAATGAGAATGATTTGCAATAGCAATTTGGTGTATTTTTTATGACCCTTCTATTTCTTTGATGCAGATCAAGATACCCATGCGAAACCATTCATCCCTTTTACGCTGTTGATCTAGATCATAACCACAGCTCCCGCACTCCCATACACTTCAACTATAGATTTTTTATTCACGTGCTTGTTTACGTGCTAATTTTTCGTACTTGTGGAGAGAACAATTATGTTGTGGACAATGATTAAAGATCCGGTGGTGTGGGGTTCGCTGTTAGGTATAGGTATTATTGTTGGAATGATGGTGTACTACACCTATTTGTTCATGCACAACAGCGCGGCTGGAAAATAAAGCTGGTTGCTTTAAACGGCAGAGGCAGTCAGGCCTCTATTTTCAAAAAGTAGAGTGCAGCTACTGTTTGCCAGCCATTACCGGCACATCAAGCAATACCAGTAAAGCGGCTTTACCGCCATACTCTAACGGGGCCTGGTGAAACGCTTTAACGTGGGGATGTTGAACCAAGTAATGGGGCAGGGCGGCTTTCAGTACGCCCTGACCAAAGCCGTGCATAATACAGGCGCAGTCTACAAGGTCTTTTCTCGCGGCGTAAATGAGCGCGGCAATTTCATCTTTTGCCATTTCTCTGGTCAGTCCGTGAAGATCTAAATGTAGCTCTGGCGAAAAGTCACCTCGTCGCAATTGCTTTAACACATGGGTAGGCACATCGCTGCGGCAATAACGCATCGGGCCTTCTTGTGGCAATACGGCTTGGTACATGTCTGAAAAGTTAAACGACGCAGCAAGTTGTTTACTGTGTTTAAGATTTTTAGCCGACGACTGCTGTTTCTTCTTAAATAGCTCTACTTGCTTATTTGGCTCTACTTTATCTTGCGCCAACGGCTTTACGCCAGCCATGGCGTCGGTAAACGAAATGGTCTCTTCTTGAACAGTAGGCGCGTGCGTACTTTGCTGCTTTTTCAACGCTTTCAATTCTTTTTTAAACACTTTCATAATGAATCTAATCTGCATTGGGCTTTCAAAGAAGCAAGAAGCCTCTGTTAAAAGCGAGCGTTAATAAAATACCTTTCGACGCTGCTGTACCCACAGTTAATTATGTGAATTAGCATGAAGTTTGGGTATGATACCAGCTTTCAAAATATTGATGTACCCAAACGCTATGACCGATAAGTTTTACCTAGAAGAAGCCATTGACGATCTGCATACATTGCTTGATATGACCCGATGGGCAACAAGCCGTTTTAATGACGCTGAACTCTACTTTGGTCACGGCACTGACAATGCGTGGGACGAAGCAACAAGCTTGGTATTGCAAGCCCTTCACCTTCCACACCCTATCTTATCGTCAGTGGGAGAACATATATTGTCTTCTCGCCTTACAAAAAGTGAGCGTGAGAAAATAGCAGAGCTTGTATTAAAGCGTGTACAAACACGCATGCCTTTGCCCTACATGACTAACGAAGCATGGTTTTGCGGTATGCCGTTTTATGTTGACGAACGAGTGCTCATTCCTCGTTCACCCTTTGCTGAGTTAATTCAAAACCACTTCTCGCCGTTTGTAGAAAACGAACCGTCGAACATTCTTGATATGTGTACTGGGGGAGCCTGTATTGCAATAGCACTTGCCCATGCTTATCCAGAAGCGCAGGTAGATGCGGTGGACATTAGCTCAGACGCACTTGAAGTGGCAGATATCAACATACAAGAGCATGGCCTTAGTCATCGCGTTTATCCCATTCAGTCTGATTTATTCACAAGCCTTGAAGGGCAAAAGTACGATTTAATTATTTCAAACCCGCCGTATGTTGATGCACAAGATATGGCAGACCTCCCAGAAGAGTATCATCATGAGCCAGAACTCGCGCTAGCCGCAGGGGAAGATGGCCTTGATTTGGTAGCTACCATGTTGCGTCAGGCCCCTATGTATCTAAACGATGGCGGTTGGCTATTTATCGAAGTGGGTAATAGCGAAGTGCACATGAATGAAAGATTTCCTGGCTTAGAAGTTATTTGGTTAGAATTTGAAAACGGCGGCCAAGGCATCTTTGCTGTGAATAAAGACACACTGGTTCAGTATTTTAGTAGTAAGGATTAATGGTTAATTATGTCAGGTAACAGCTTCGGGAAACTTTTTACTGTAACCACGTTCGGAGAAAGCCACGGTATTGCCATTGGCGGTGTCGTAGACGGTTGTCCTCCAGGATTGGACATTACTGAAGAAGATCTTCAAATTGATTTAGACAGAAGAAAGCCGGGAACGTCTCGTTACACCACTGCTCGTAGAGAAGATGATGAGGTACAAATCCTTTCAGGCGTTTTTGAGGGCAAAACAACGGGAACCAGTATTGGCCTGTTAATTAAAAACAAGGACCAACGAAGCCAAGATTACGGCAATATTGCCGACCGGTTTCGTCCCGGCCACGCCGACTATACCTACGATCAAAAATATGGCAGCCGCGATTATCGCGGAGGTGGCCGCTCATCTGCTCGCGAGACAGCTATTCGCGTAGCAGCGGGTGGTATTGCAAAAAAATACCTTAAAGAAGTTCATGGTATCGAAGTGTTAGGCTACCTATCTCAATTGGGCCCCATTGCCGTAGAGAGCGTTGATCATACTATTACCAATACCAATCCTTTTTTCTGCCCAGACGAGAACAAACTAGGCGCTCTCGACGAATACATGCGCGATTTAAAGAAGTCTGGCGATAGTATTGGCGCGAAAGTGTCAGTGGTCGCTAAGAACGTGCCTGTAGGACTTGGTGAGCCCGTGTTTGACAGACTAGATGCCGAAATTGCGCATGCCATGATGGGTATCAATGCGGTTAAAGGAGTTGAAATTGGCGACGGGTTTGACGTTATTAATCAAAAGGGCAGTGAGCATCGCGATACGCTGACTCCTGATGGCTTCGCGTCTAATCATGCCGGTGGCGTACTTGGTGGTATTTCTACGGGGCAAGACATTGAAGTTCACATGGCATTAAAGCCAACGTCGAGTATTTCTGTGCCAGGAACGACAATCAATAAGCAAAACGAAGAAATTGATATTGTGACAAAAGGTCGTCATGATCCCTGCGTTGGCATTCGCGCTGTGCCTATTGCTGAGGCAATGATGGCGCTAGTATTGATGGACCATCTATTGCGTCACCGCGCACAAAATATGGGCGTTGTATCAACGACAGCACCTATTTCCGGCAGCCGTTAAACGCCACGTTTATCGTTTAAAACACTTGGCTTGCTGTATTACGTTAGTGGCGCCCTAATATCACATTAGTGGCGCCTTTTTAAATGGTCGGTGTAAATGGATTTTATACATATGGAGATACGCATTGACGCTTCCTAGCCACTCTTCGGTTACCAGTAAAAAGTCTCTCATTATTTTAGCATTAACCTATTGGCTCTACTTTGGTCAACTTGGTGTGCTTGTTCCCTATTTAGGTATTTTTTTAGACGGTCGGGGCTTTTCGTCACAGGACATTGGTGAGCTATTTGCTGTTATTACGTTAGCGCGTATTTTAGGGCCTGGACTTTGGGCAGGTGTGGCAGATAAAACGGGTAACGCGGTTGGCATTATGCGACTTGGCTGTCTTCTTACGGTGCTCACCTTTAGCTCGGTGTTTTACTTTTCCAGCTTTTGGGGGCTCACTTTTGCCTTCGGTCTTATGATGATGTTTTGGACTGCGGTATTGCCTCAGCTGGAGGTGATCACAATGAACGCAGTCTCTACGAGTACCGCTAACTACGGGCAAATAAGACTGTGGGGCAGCATTGGTTTTATCTGCTTGACCGTGACTGCGGGTAAAGCCCTCGATATATTTTCCACCGAAACTCCGGTGTATGTCAGTGTTGGGGTGCTATCGCTACTATTCATCAGTACATTATTCATTACCGCGCCGGCTAAGAAATCAAAAACTGAAAGTGAGCCTGGAAGTATTTGGAGGTTCGTTAAGCAAAAACCGTTTGCGATATTTATTTTTGCCTCTGCATGTCTACAAATTAGCTTTGGTGCCTTCTATGGCTTCTTTGCATTGTACATGCGAGACCTTGGATACTCTGGTCAGCAAACCGGCGTGTTTATCGCATTTGGTGTACTGGCGGAGGTGGGCATATTCTTAGTTGCCAGACATCTTATTAGCCGTTTTGGCGTGTGGAATTTGCTGTTTGCGAGTATCACGTTGACGGCTCTGCGATGGTACTTGCTTGCCGACTTTGCCCAACATATATCTGTGATTGTGTTTAGCCAAGTTATTCACGCATTAAGCTTTGGATTGACTCACGCGGTGTCTGTGCACTTTATTCATCAGTATTTACCAGCAGCATTTCACAGCCGCGGACAAGCCGTGTATATCAGTATTGCCTTTGGTTTAGGGGGCGCGTCTGGTAACTACCTTGCAGGTCAGCAGTGGTCACAAGGCACCAATGCCTATGAAACCTTTGTGACTGCAGCCGTTTTCGCTGCAGTGGGGGCCCTGTCTCTCTTCTTGTGCTCTAAAAAAGTGATGGATGGTAAGGCACCCCAACAAGCCTAATCAACCCATTAAATTGAAGGCCAAGTTCTCGGAAGGCAAAGTTTCAGAAGGCTAAGTATCAGAAAGCGGGGGGCTAGGGCATTGTGAAATGACATCGATCTTACCGCTATTATGCTCTTGCTCTAACCTGACATCAAATTTCCACAGTCGATGCAAATGACGCATAACCTCATCTTTTGACTCGGCAAGAGGGATATCGTGTTGAGGGATGTAGCGTAATGTTAAGGAACGGTCGCCGCTTATATCTACGTTGTATACCTGAATGTTAGGCTCTAAGTTGCTCAAGTTATATTGGGCCGAGAGCTTTTCTTTGATTGTGTGGTACCCCTTTTCATTGTGAATAGCACTTACGCTTATAAACGATTTTGAGGTGTCGTCTTCAAGAGCGAATAGCTTGAAGTCTCGAATGATTTTTGGAGATAAGAACTGACTAATAAAACTCTCGTCTTTAAAGTTCTGCATGGCAAAATGCACCGTTTCTAACCAGTCCTTCCCTGCGATGCTGGGAAGATAGTAATAATCTTCTTCAGTAGGAGATTGGCATACCCGTTTGATATCCATAAACATAGAAAAGCCTAACGCGTAGGGATTAATACCAGAATAATACGGACTGTTGTATTCGGGCTGCATGACCACGCTTGAGTGACTGTGCAGAAACTCCATCATAAACCTGTCGCTTACCAGCTTGTCGTCGTACATTTTATTTAGAATGTGATAATGCCAAAAACAGGCCCATCCCTCATTCATTACTTGGGTTTGCTTTTGAGGATAAAAATATTGCGACACCTTGCGCACTATTCTTACAATTTCACGCTGCCACGGCTCTAATAATGGCGCATTCTTTTCAATAAAATAGAGTAAGTTTTCCTGTGGCTCACTAGGAAAACGACGAGGGTGGGTAGTATGTTTTTGCGCGTTCTCCGGCAGTGTTCGCCATAGTTCATTGACCTGCGACTGTAAGTAAGTCTCGCGCTCTTGTTGACGGTTCTTTTCTTCCTGTAGGGAAATTTTCTGAGGCCGCTTATACCTATCTACGCCAAAGTTCATTAACGCGTGGCACGAATCAAGAATATTTTCCACATCCTCAAAGCCAAATTTTTGTTCGCATTCGGCAATATAGTTTTTAGCAAACACCAGGTAGTCAATGATTGAGCCAGCGTCGGTCCAAGTTTTAAATAGATAGTTGCCTTTAAAAAAGGAGTTGTGGCCGTAGCATGCATGGGCCATAACTAACGCCTGCATGGTAATGGTATTTTCTTCCATTAAATAGGCAATACAGGGGCTTGAATTAATGACTATTTCGTACGCCAACCCCATTTGCCCCCGTTTGTACTGCTGCTCAGTCTGAATAAACTTTTTACCAAACGACCAGTGTGTGTAGTTGAGCGGCATGCCGATGCTGGCGTAGGCATCCATCATTTGTTCTGCGGTAATAACTTCAATTTGGTTGGGGTAGGTGTCGAGCTTGAATGCTTTTGCTATACGGTCAATATGTTCCTCGTACTCACCAAGCAAGTCAAAGTTCCAATCAGGTCCATCACTAAGCTCATAAAATTGATGGGATAAGGGGGAAGTCGACATAGAATGCTCCTTAACTTGCGTCAGCATCTGCGCGCTTAAATATCTCTCTAAACACGGGATAGATATCAGCTTGAGATTCAATATGCTTACACATGAAGTTGTCGTGGGACGCGCTTACTTGCTCAAACCCTTTCCATAAACTTTGATGGGGCCGTTCAGTAATCTCAATGTAAGTATAGTAGCGGCAAACGGGTAATAAATGGTGGGCAAGCAACGCACTGCATTTTGGCGAGTCGTCAGCCCAATTATCACCATCAGAGGCTTGAGCCCCGTAAATATTCCAAAGGCCGTCGCTGTATCGTTCTTCTATGATGTCTTTCATCAGCTTTAATGCGCTTGAAACAATAGTGCCCCCGGTCTCCTGGGAATAAAAGAACTCTTGTTCATCTACTTCTTTAGCCTGTGTGTGGTGGCGAATATACACCACGTCCACATTTTCATACGTGCGACTGAGAAACAGATAAAGCAGAATATAAAATCGCTTCGCCGTCTCTTTTGTAGCTTGATCCATTGAGCCAGAAACGTCCATTAAACAGAACATCACGGCCTTACTGCTAGGAAGCGGTCGTTTGTCATAATTTTTAAAGCGCAGATCAAAGGTATCAATAAAGGGCACTTTGGCGATTTTGGCTTTTAATGCGGCAATATCCGCCTCTAAAGCGATTTGCTCTTCCGTTACTAATTGCGAATTAGCACGCATGCTTTCATCTGTGCTGTCAGTATTATTGCCTTCGTTGGCTTTTAATCGCTCATAGCGTTCCTCTAATTCTCTAAGCTTGCGTTTGTCTGTTGCAGTCAACGCAATGCGCCTGGCCACAGAGCCTTTTAATGAACGCACAATATCTAAATTAGAGGGAATGCCATCGGTTTGATAACCCGCTCGATACGTTTCGTATTGTGTAACGTGATTGAATTGGTTTTTTTTCAGGTTCGGCAATTCAAGATCTTCAAACAGAATGCTTAAATACTCGTCTTTAGAAATAGAGAAGACAAATTCGTCTTGCCCCTCGCCGTCGTTGCTGGCGTCTCCGTCTCCATTGCCCGGGCTAGCTCCTTGAGGGGGACGCTCAATTCTATCTCCCTCTGAAAACTGGTCGTTGCCGGGATGGACCATATCCCGCCGCCCGCCTTTACCAGTGTGAAATACAGGTTCTGAAATATCCCGTGTGGGAATACTAATTTGTTCACCAGATTCCACATCGGTTACCGAACGCTTGCCTACTGCGTCTGACACCGCCCGCTTTATTTGCTGCTTATAGCGTTTAATAAAGCGCTGTCGGTTTATCGTGCTTTTGCCTTTGCTGTTGAGCCTTCGGTCAATAAAATGGGCCATAAACACCTACTTACATAATGATACTCATGTATTAAAATTCGACCTCATACAGAGGAAATTCATACAATGAAAATCCACATGAGTGAGAATTCGATAGGCAGAGAGAAAGCGCGTCTTTACGACGCTTTTCTCACTCGGAGATACCATTCGCAGAGTAATCTTACTTGCTTTTGCGTATAGCCTTTTTCGGTCATGCGGTTAACAAAGTCGTCATGCTTCTTCTGCTCCTCAGTGGAGCCTTTTGTGTTAAACGAAATGACGGGCAACAAATCTTCAGTATTTGAAAACATTTTCTTTTCAATCACGGTGCGCAATTTTTCATAGCTGGTCCACGAAGGATTGTTACCGTTGTTATTCGCTCTGGCGCGAAGCACAAAGTTTACGATTTCATTTCTAAAATCTTTTGGGTTGCTTATTCCCGCTGGCTTTTCCGTTTTTTCAAGCTCTGCATTAAGCGCCTCACGGTCGAATAATTGACCAGTTTCGGGGTCTCGATACTCTTGGTCCTGGATCCAAAAGTCAGCATACGTGACATATCGGTCAAATAAATTTTGACCGTATTCCGAGTAGCTTTCTAAATAGGCGGTTTGTATCTCTTTTCCAATAAACTCCACATATCGAGGCGTAAGGTAGCCTTTCAAAAATTCGAGGTACCTGTCGGCAATTTCTTGGTTAAACTGTTCACGTTCAATTTGTCGTTCTAAAACGTAGAATAGGTGCACAGGGTTAGCTGCTACTTCCTGGCTGTCGAAATTAAACACCCTAGATAAAATTTTAAACGCAAAGCGAGTGGAAAGACCCTCCATTCCCTCATCAACGCCTGCGTAGTCTCTATACTCTTGATAAGACTTCGCTTTTGGATCTGTGTCTTTTAGGCTTTCTCCATCGTACACCCGCATCTTAGAAAATAAACTTGAGTTTTCAGGCTCTTTAAGACGGGAGAGAACAATAAATTGAGCCAAGCATTCCAATGTGTCGGGGGCACAGGGCGCACCGTGTAACTCACTGGTGTCCAACAGCTTTTTATAAATCTTAATTTCTTCACTCACTCGCAGGCAGTAAGGCACTTTGACAATGTACACCCTGTCTAGAAACGCCTCGTTGTTTTTGTTGTTGCGAAAGGATTGCCATTCAGATTCATTAGAATGAGCCAGTATCAGACCATCAAACGGCAATGCCGAAAATCCCTCTGTCGGATTGTAATTACCTTCTTGCGTTGCTGTAAGCAGAGGATGTAACACCTTGATAGGTGCTTTAAACATTTCTACAAATTCCATCAGCCCCTGATTGGCTTTGCATAGAGAGCCGGAATAGCTGTAAGCGTCTGGATCATTTTGAGCGTATTGCTCTAAGCGGCGAATATCTACTTTTCCTACCAGCGCAGAAATGTCTTGGTTATTTTCATCACCAGGCTCGGTTTTTGCGATACCAGTTTGGTCGAGTATTGAAGGATAAACCCGAACAACTTTAAACTGGGTAATATCGCCATTAAATTCATGTAGACGCTTGCGCGCCCATGGCGACATGATGGTTTTAAGGTAGCGCTTGGGAACACCGTATTCTCGTCTTAAAATGTCACCGTCTTCATTTTCATCAAATAGACAGAAAGGGTGATCATTAACTGGCGAGCCCTTGAGCATATAAATTGGAACATTTTGCATTAACTCTTTCAGTCGTTCGGCCAATGACGATTTACCGCCGCCAACAGGACCTAGCAAATATAAGATTTGTTTACGCTCTTCTAATCCCTGTGCGGCATGTTTTAAGTATGACACGATTTGTTCAATCGCCTCTTCCATACCATAAAATTCTGAAAAAGCTGGATAGCGAGAAATGACGCGGTTAGAAAAAATGCGACTGAGTAGTGGATCGCTGGCGGTATCAATCCGCTCAGGTTCACCAATGGCTATTAAGAGACGTTCGGCGGCGTTGGCATATGCCAGAGAATCTTCCTTGCAGATTTCAAGGAATTCTCCAATGGTAAACTCTTCCTGTTTACGCTCCTCATAGCGACTTTGATAGTGCTCAAAGATACCCATAAATACCCCTTAGAAAACGGAACCCCGTACTTTCATGTTAGTAGGTATTCTTAAAAAGGTAAGGTTTTGTAGGTTAACTTTTTTAGAGAGTTTATGTCGCTGAACACAAAAAAGCCCCGCTAGTGCGAGGCTTCGTATTCAGCTATTTGTAGCGATTTATTTCTATTCAGAGAACGCTCTAAATAGCGCTCACCCTGACTAGAAAGAAAGGACGCTTACGCTAGGTTGCTGTTCGCAAATTCCCAGTTTACTAGTGCCCAGAAGTTTTCTAGATACTTAGGACGAGCATTACGGTAATCGATGTAATACGCGTGTTCCCAAAGGTCAACAGTTAGGATTGGCGTTAGCGAGTCGCCTGAAATAGGTGTTTCAGCATTGCTTGTATTAACAATGTCTAGGCTGCCGTCAGCAGTCTTTACTAGCCACGTCCAGCTTGAACCGAAGTTGTTCACTGCTTTGTCATTAAACGCTGCTTGGAAGTCAGCGAATGAGCCCCATTTTGCATTGATTGCGTCAGCTACTGCACCTGTTGGCTCGCCGCCGCCATTTGGGCTTAGGCAATTCCAGTAGAAAGTATGGTTCCAAACTTGAGCTGCATTATTGAATACACCGCCTTCAGAAGCTTTAATAATTTCTTCTAGGCTTTTGCTCGCCATATCAGTACCTTCCACTAAGCCATTAAGCTTAGTTACGTAGGTAGCGTGATGCTTGCCATAGTGGTACTCAAGTGTTTCAGCAGAAATATGCGGTTCTAGTGCATTTTGTTCGTAGGGTAATGCTGGTAATTCAAAAGCCATGTCGGTCTCCATGATTAGTTTATAGATATAACGCTATTAACCCTCTAAAGCCTGCAAATAGAGGACAACGTGCTAATTTAGCTCACTAATATCGTTATGTGTATTGTTTCGAAATAAAGCGTTTCGAAATAAAGCATAACGTAGAAGTGGGGATAAAATCTTATAACTCAATGACAAAATTATGAATTTTTTGTCTATGCTTGAGAGAAGTCAGTAACAATACAATTGATAGCCACGTGACCTTTTAACAGATCACTTTATAACGCGTGTTTTATCAGCGCTGGTAAAGCGATTGCCACGTTACTCTATTCATTATTAAGCATATTAGCGATTATGTTAGACCCTGGATAACATCACAATAAGATAATTTGTGTTATTCTGCCCTTGATAAATGTGACGAGCATTCCCACTTCCTGAGTATTAACTATTCCGCTGAGAGGATCCAATGGACAATACTGAAAGCCAATCGACGATTGACAGAATTAAGCAACAAATTGAAGAGAACCCAATCCTACTTTATATGAAGGGCTCACCTAAGCTTCCAAGCTGTGGATTTTCTTCACAAGCTTCACAGGCGCTCATGTCATGTGGAGAGGCTTTTGCTTATGTTGATATTCTGCAGAACCCAGACATCCGTGCAGAGTTGCCTAAGTATGCAAACTGGCCAACGTTTCCACAACTTTGGGTTGATGGCGAGCTAGTAGGCGGTTGTGACATCATTATTGAAATGTTCCAGCAAAACGAGCTGCAGCCTTTAGTCAAAGAAACGGCTGAAAAACACAAAACTGAAGAGTAATTAGAAAATCTTAATTCTCTATTGAAAAGCCGGCTTTAAGTCGGCTTTTTTGATTAAGATCGCCCAAAAACACACTGCTTTCAATTCCGCTAAAAATATATAGACAAGCCAGAAAAATAAATCCTCTACGCCTTGAAAAAATATTTTTATTTTATCGAAAAAGGTTTGTTTTTTAATACGTTACCCTCTATAAAAAACTGTGCTGACACAGCAGTCGTCAGTGTTGAAGGTCTAATAAAAAAATACTTTATCGCAATCACTTTGGTTATGGTTTAAGGCGCAAAAGCGCCAAAGCTGATAAAGAAAACTCCGGGAAAACACCATGAAAACACACTTGTCTTTATTGACTAAAAACGTACGCAGCGTACTAGCTGCTTCTGCTGCGTTTTCCGTTATTGCTGCCGCGCCTGTTTACGCGCAAGAAGCAGACGACGAAAAGAAAGCGGAAGATTACGAACAAATTGCGGTAGTTGGTTCACGTGCAGCACCACGCTCAATTGGCGATTCAGCCGTGCCAATTGACATCATATCTAGTGAGGACTTTAAGCAACAGGGTGCCACTGATATGGTATCAATGATGCAAACAGTGGTTCCTTCATTTAACGTAAACGACCAGCCAATCAACGATGCATCAACGTTAGTACGCCCAGCAAACTTACGCGGCATGGCAGCTGACCATACTCTTGTTTTAGTCAATGGTAAGCGTCGTCATCGCTCAGCAGTCATTACTTTCCTTGGTGGCGGCCTTTCTGACGGTGCACAAGGTCCAGATATTTCAGTTATTCCAGCATCTGCATTAAAGCAGGTAGAGGTACTTCGTGACGGTGCCGCTGCACAGTACGGCTCAGATGCTATCGCAGGTGTTATCAACTTCGTCCTTAACGATGCATCAGAAGGCGGTACGTTTGAAGCCCGTTACGGCTCATTTTATGAAGGCGATGGTGACATGATCCAGCTTTCAGGCAACATTGGTCTTCCACTGTCTGATGCGGGCTTCATCAACCTTTCTGCAGAATATCGTACTGCAGACGATACCTCTCGCAGTGTGCAGCGTGATGACGCAGCAGCACTTGTTGCTGCTGGCAACACTTTTGTCGCAGACCCTGCACAAATATGGGGTTCGCCTGAAATTAAGCACGACATTAAGCTGTTCGCGAATGCGGGCCTAGAGCTATCAGACTCTTCAGAAGCCTACATGTTTGGTAACTACGCAGTACGTGAAGTTGAAGGTGGTTTCTACTTCCGTAACCCACACACTCGCGGCGGTGTTTTCGCTAACGACGGTTCGCTTCTTGTGGGTGACTTAACTGGTGATATGTCGGGCAACTGTCCAACTGATATTGCGCCGGGCGCAAACGTGTTGACTAACGACCGTTATATCAATGAAGTGGCGAACAACCCTGATTGCTTTGCGTTTAACGAAATACTTCCTGGCGGCTTCACACCACGCTTCGGCGGTGAAGTAACTGATATGTCTTTGGTATTCGGTACGAAAGGCGAATTAGACAACGACGTGACGTATGACGTCAGCGTTAACTTAGGCCAAAACGAAGTTGATTTTAAAATTAGCAACACTATCAACCCATCTCTTGGTCCAGATACACCGTTTGAATTTAGCCCAGGTCGTTACACGCAGTCTGAACAAACGTTAGATATAGATTTCACTAAACCTTTCGATGTTGGCCTATACGAGCCACTTTTCGTTGCAACGGGTTTCCAATACCGTCACGAAAGCTACGAAAGTTTTGCAGGTGATACCGCGTCCTATGAAATAGGTCCATTGGCGTCACAAGGTTTTGGCATTGGTTCAAATGGTTTCCCTGGCTTAGCAGCTAATAGCCAAGGCCTTGTGTCTCGTCATAACATTGCATTTTATATTGATGCAGAAGCCTATATTACTGAAAACTTCATGTTAGCAGGTGCGCTTCGTTATGAAGATTTCTCAGACTTCGGTGACACCACAAAAGGTAAAATTGCGTTTCGTTGGCAAGCTCTTGAGAACATCGCGTTTCGTGGTGCTTACTCAACTGGCTTTAAAGCGCCAACACTGGGTCAAAGTAACGTTCGTAACGTAACAACAGCGTTTGGTACTAACGGCGAGCTTATCGACCGTGCGACACTTCCACCTACGGATCCAGTATCGCAGCTTAAAGGCGGTGAACAACTCACTCCTGAAGAATCAGAAAGCATTACTTTTGGTATTGTTGCACAGTTCGACAGCGGGTTATTTATCACAGCTGATTACTACAATATCGAACTTACTGACCGTTTAAGTACTGCGTCGGGCATTGCGCTGACTGATGAAGATATTGCGACCTTAATTTCTCAAGGTATCAATGACGCGTCTAGCTTCTCTGAAATCAGCTTCTTTACCAATGACTTTGATACTACAACGGAAGGTGTTGACGTAGTAGCAAACTACAGTATGGAAATGCTGGGTGGAGACACTAAGTTCTCACTTGCTTATAACTGGACATCAACAGTAGTTGACCGCGCGTCTGATAATATTTCAGATTTCCGTATTCGCATGCTAGAAGACAACCTTCCAGCGGTACGTTACAGCGCTACGGCTAACCACACAAACGGTGACTGGCGTTTCCTTACTCGCCTAAACTATTTTGGCAGCATCTTTGAAGATCACTTAGACTCAGCCCTTCCAATTAATAAGGTGGGTTCTGAATTTACCGTTGATTTAGAAGTAGCGTATAGCTTTACAGAAGACTTCACGCTTACTGTTGGCGCCAAAAACGCGTTGGATGAATACCCAGACGAAAATACGCAATATGCGGGCATTGCTGGGTCGTTATACCCAACAACAGCACCTATTGGTATTAATGGTGGGTTCTACTACCTACGAGGCATGTACACGTTCTAACTTGTACGTCTAATAAAGGGAGCTTTTGCTCCCTTTTTACTTACCAAAAATCCGTATTTAAAGCGTGAAAAGCCTGACAAACACAGGCATGATTAGGGGCTATAGATTTTAGGTGTTATCCCAAAATCTATATTTCTTGAACATCTGTAAGCAATTCGAAACACATTCATTAGAGATTTATGACCAGAAAGTCGACAGTAGCTGAAACCTTCTTAAAATACCGCAGCAAGTTAATGCGCGCGGTAGGCACTATTGTTGGTACTGATGATATTGAAGATATAGTGCAAGAAGCATTTATTAAGAGCTATGAGGCCGAACTAAAACAAGAAATACAGTATGAACGGACCTACATGCTTAAAACTGCGCGTAATTTAGCGCTTAACCATGTGTCGAAGGCTGAAAATAAAAATAAACAGCATTTAGACGATATGGATATGCTGCCCTATGAGTTGATAGGGCACAGTTTAGAAAAAAACGTAGAAAGTAAAGAGCGCTTCATTCACTTTTGCCGAGCCACAGACACACTGTCTGCGGATGTGAAGCGCGTATTTTTATTGAAAAAAGTCTATGGCATGCGACAAAAAGAAATTGCCGAACTCGTGGGGTTGAGTGAAAGCACTGTGGAAAAGCATGTCGCCAAAGGTCTTTTAATGTGCTCTCGGTATTTGGCCGATCTGTCAAAAGATACTTCGTCACCCCAAGCACCTTTAAGTGCGACTCAGGACATAAGCAGTAGTTGATATGAATAACATTCGCCAATTTTCCAGTAAAGAAGATATCCAAGAGCATGCCTGCTTGTGGGTTAGTCGCTTAGACCGCGGTTTGAGAGATGAAGAGCTCGTGGAGCTTGATAGCTGGCTTAGCGAGAGTAACGCCCATCGTCAGTCTCTTATTGAAGCGGCTAGCCTCTGGGACGATATGTCTGTGCTCAACGAGTTAAGTGGCTTGTTTCCCGAGTCTCACATGCGTAAAAGTGATGGAAACAGAGCTAAGCGCCAAAACGCTTCTCAACATCGTGGTAAGTGGAGTATTGCCGCAGCCTTCTTGGTAATGACGTTAGCGATTGGGGCGATTGTTCAGCAGGTGTGGTTAGACAACACACCTGAGTTTGCCGCCATAAGCGAAAAAGTAGAGACGGGTATCGGTGAGCAAAAAAATATTATTTTGGCTGACGGGTCGGTGCTGCATTTAAATACAAACTCTATCGTTACGGTAGACTTCTCCCAAAACGCTCGCTCTATTGTATTACTTAAGGGTGAAGCTCACTTTGAAGTGGCCCACGACACATCTCGCCCCTTCTCAGTAACCGCAGGCAACAACACGGTTACCGCGGTAGGAACCGCATTTAATATGCAGTATGTTAACGATAACGCCTTTGAATTGGTTGTGACAGACGGTAAGGTGTTAGTCAAAGATCGGTTCAGGGATTCTTCGTCTGCCGAATCTTTGTTTGGGAAGAAACCCGTTACCGAGGAAGGCCTGCTTATGTTTGCAGGTGAGAAAGCCACGGTGCAAGGCAAGGTGGAAGCTCGCGAAAGTATGTCGAAAAACGATATCGATGATGATTTAGCTTGGCAGCAGGGCATGATTGTATTTAAAGGCGAGCCTTTAGAAGCGGTACTTGCTGAGATAGGACGCTACACGCCGGTGCGGTTTAACATAACAGATGAACGCCTACGTAAACGCCGGGTTGCTGGCTACTTTAAAGTCGGCGATATCGACGGCTTACTGGCAGCGCTGAAAAGCAGTTTTAATATCAATTATGAAAAAATAACCGATACAAGCATTCAGTTATCTGTCGCTTCTTAAGCCGTTTGATAATGCCTGCATAAATCTGGGCAGATTAAGCAGCTTGGGAAGCTTCAAAAGCATAGAGAAAAGATCAACACGCCCTAATATTATATAAAAATAATTAGCGTGTTGGCATTGGCCTATTGGCATCCGCTTATTGAATGTGACAATATACGAAAGAATAACAGCACATCGATATTTTACCTTGCAGTACATGCACTTCGCAGACATTACTCATTCTATGAAACGTCAACGTTTTAGTTGGTGTCTTCGTGCTGTGGACTCTCATCACTGTGCTCACAAGAGCGTTAGTCTCGGCGCTCATCGTGGCTCCCATTACATCGCCGCTCGTAACGCCCATGACAGCAGCAAGAAAAAAAGCCAAGTGGCGCTGGCGATATGCATAGCCTTTTCAAGCATGGGGTGGCAAAGCATTAGCCATGCTCAGCAATCTACAGCTGCAAGCCGCGATAGCGAGGCCCTAGCGCTATCGGAAGCGCCCTCATTTACGTTTTCGGTGCGATCCCAATCGGCAGATGAAGCCCTGACCGAGTTGGCTAAGCAGGCAAATACCACACTCCTTTTTCCCTTCGATTTAGCCAAGCGAGTTAAAACTAACTCGCTCAATGGCACCTATACGCTAAGTGAAGCACTAGAGCAGCTGCTTGAAGGAACCGAACTTGCGGTAATTGCTGATGATTTAGGTGTGCTAAGCATACGCTCGCGGGCATCTTTAGTTGCCAAAAAGCCCGTTGAGCGCAAAGAAGAAGAGCAAGAAGACAATAGTAACGCCCTAGAACGCATTGCTATCGTTGGCACACGAAATGCGCCTAGAAGCGCTGTTGATTCGCCGGTACCGCTGGATATTATTGGCGCTAAGTCGTTAAGCTCTCAAGGCAATGCAGACGTACTGTCAATGCTAAGCGTCATGGTGCCATCTCTTAATGTGAACGACCAGCCAATCAACGACGCAAGCAGCTTGGTAAGGCCAGCAAATTTACGCGGCATGTCCTCTGATCATACCCTGCTATTGCTCAACGGTAAGCGCCGGCATCGTTCTGCGGTCATCACCTTTTTAGGTGGCGGGTTGAGCGATGGCGCACAGGGCCCCGATATTTCAGTTATTCCAGCGTATGCGTTAAAGCAGGTGGAAGTATTGCGAGATGGAGCATCAGCGCAATATGGCTCAGACGCTATTGCCGGTGTCATTAATTTTGTGCTTAAAGATGATAGGGAAGGGGGAAGCTTTGCCTTGAAATCAGGTGCCTATGGCGAGGGAGATGGTGCTTTATTCCAATTTCAGGGTAATCGGGGTTTTGCATTGGGCGACACTGGTTTTATCAATGTCACTGGTGAATATCGTCAACAGGGCGGAACGTCGCGCTCGGTGCAGCGAGACGACGCTATAGCGCTGATGGAACAAGGTAATGGTTTTATTCAAGATCCCGCGCAAATATGGGGAGCGCTTGATGTTGACAACGATATGAAGCTCGCTATTAACGCAGGTTATAGTCCGTCTTCCACCACGGCCATATACGGTTTTCTCACTGCAGCTACTCGAAAGCTTTCTGGGGGATTTTACTATCGCAACCCCCAAACACGAGAAGGGGTGTTTAGCCGCACTGATACTGAAACCGGAGCACGGCGATTAATTGTTGCCGACTTAGATGGTATCGATTCTGGTATACAGTGTCCTTCAATTACCCTCACGGATAACAATGTGCTACAAAATCCCGCCTATCAGCAGATTGCGGATAACAGTACAGAGCTTGGCGCAAACTGTTTTGCATTTAACGAACTTTATCCAGGTGGATTTACACCAAGCTTTGGTGGCACCATCGAAGATGCCTCACTAGCTGTGGGGCTTAGAAAAGAGCTCCCTTACGATTGGGCTTTCGATGTCAGCGCGAGTTTGGGCTACAGCAATGTAGACTATGACATTTCCAACACGGTGAATCCATCCCTAGGCCCACTTTCTCCTACGTCATTCGACCCCGGCGGCGTGTCTCAAGTCGAACGCACGCTCAATTTGGATTTTTCAAAGTTAATTCAGACTGTATTCGACGATCCTGTGAGTATTGGGCTTGGCATAGAGTGGCGAAAAGAGACCTATTTTCAAAAAGCAGGCGATGAGAGTTCATATATTGCCGGGCCTTATGCATTTGAGCCGCCGCTAGGCTTAAACGAGGGATTTTCAATTGGCTCCAACGGTTTTCCCGGCTATCAGCCTCAGTCTGCTGGAAACTGGAGCCGCAGTAATTGGGCTATGTACGCCGATATTGAGTTTTTCGTTACCGAAGCACTACAATTTGGTGTTGCCTCACGCCTTGAGCACTTTAGTGACTTTGGCACTACATTTGATGGCAAGCTGAGTACCCGCTACAAACTTACCGATCTTTTTGCTTTAAGAGGCTCAGTGAATACAGGCTTTAAAGCGCCCACGGTAGGGCAGAGCAATGTTATTAACGTGACCACGGCATATGGCCCCAACGGGCTAGAAGACCAAGCCACACTGCCGCCTACAGATTTAATATCCGTACAGCTTGGCGCAACACCGCTGACACCAGAGGAATCGGTCAATTTCAGTGTAGGTGCGGTAATGCACGTGAGTGAGTATTTCTTTGCCACCGTCGATTATTTTAATATTCGCTTGGAAGATAGGATCAGCACTACATCAGCTATTCCGCTCACAGAAGATGACATCAGTGCACTTATTGCCGATGGTCGACCTGATGCCGCTAAATACAACGCTGCAAAATATTTTACTAACGATTTTGATACTAAAACACAGGGGGTTGATGTTGTTGTAAATTATCAATTTGCAGCAGGAGAATGGCAAAACAATCTGCTGTTTGCCTACAACTGGACCGATACGCAGGTAGAGCGAGTGACGTTATACCCAGCATTGGTCGATGGCGCGTTTCAGCTTACGCCAAATTTGACCAATGCGCGGATACGCATGCTGGAGGATAATTTGCCGGCCCACAGGGGAAGTATTACTCTCGAACAAGCTATTTCGTCATTCGCATTTACATGGCGCTTAAACTACTTTGGCTCATTTTATGAAGATCACTTAGATGCATCTGCAGGCTTTGATATATACGGTAGTGCTAGGCTGACTATGGATGCGCAGTTTTCGTGGCAAGTGTCAAAGGAAACTCGTTTTACAGTAGGGGCGCAAAACTTATTCAATACGTTGCCAGATACTAATATTTTCAAGGGAGAGGTTGGTGCTTTGTATCCGCCGACTACGCCGGGCGGTATAAACGGAAACTTTTTCTATGCAGGTTTGGAGTTTGAATTTAAGTAGTGAAATGAAAAAGGCGGGCTCAATGCTGCTGGCTATGATTTGAAACTCGCTATGGTTTGTAACTAGCTATCGATTAATATTTGCGAAGCGTCGAAGCGATTATTAACCTACGTTTTTGAATAGGGATTCGTCGATGATCGTTTGGTCAATAATTTGCTGAGCCATGCCGATACATTTGCCGCACTGAGAGCCAAGCTCTAAATGCTCACGTAATTCACGCATGTTGCCTACGCCGTTAGTCTCAACAGCAGCACGAATACTTTTATCGGTTACCCCGTAGCACATACATACAAACATTATCGAATACTCCAAATGAATCTGTAAATGATAATAATTGTTATTCGTGCTTTTGGCAAGGCTAGTTGAGAATAATTTTCATTAAATACGACTAATGGTTTACTGAGTCCTTTCGTTTACCCATACTGCCTTTATCTGCCGTGCTTGATAAGGCGTACTTTACTAGCACGCCCAAGTCCCCCGATTATTCTTCTTCAGCAAGAGGCCAACCGCCCAATGACTGGTAACGGTTTACCATATAACAGAATAGCTCTGTGGTTTTTTGTGCATCATACAGCGCGCTGTGTGCTTCGTTTTGGTCAAAGTCTATACCTGCAGCTCTACACGCTTTCACTAGCACCGTCTGGCCAAGCGCTAATCCTGCAAGACTTGTTGTATCAAAAGAGACAAAAGGGTGAAACGGCGTGCGTTTTATATTGCATCGGGCTATGGCTGCATTCACAAAGCCTTGGTCGAAGGCGGCGTTATGAGCCACAATGACAGAGCGCTGACAATCGGCATTCTTTTGCGCCTTGCGAACGCCTTTGCATAAGTCTTTCATTGCATCGCTTTCTTCAATAGCACCTCGTAGAGCACAATTTGGATCGATACCATTAAATTCTAACGCGGCAGGTTCAAGGTTTGCGCCTTCGAAGGGCTCAATGTGGTAATGAAAGGTTTCGTCTGGGTGTAAAAGACCATTTTCATCCATTTTTACCGTTACAGCAGCAAGCTCTAACAACGCATCAGTTCCAGCGATGAAACCCGCTGTTTCAACATCAATTACGACGGGAAAATAACCTCTGAAACGCTGAGATAAAGTAGGCATTGCGGTTGAAGACATAGATTCTCTTTTCAAGACAAGTGAATGTGAAGTGTCGTGAGGATAATCGCAGACACGGGTAACAATAGAACGAGATTATCGCAAGGATAATAGGCAAGTGCTAGCACGAATTAGTGCTGCACTTTTTTAAGGCAATTTATAAACCTGCGGCGTTAGCGTTGTTAAACACCCGTTTTTCACTACTTGGCAAATCGCAACGCTCGGTATTAGAAAGGGTAATGCGCTCCAATAGAATGTAAATTAATAAATCACGTCTAAACTTTTTTGGGCTTAAGGCGATATACTGTTTATAGTTTGTATTTGCAGGTGCTAAGACAATTACTGAAGCAAGTACTCAAACACGCGTGGCTGCGTTTTTAAATTTTCATTTTCTGGGCTTTCGTTATGCTATCGATATTTAAAATAGTGTGGAATTTTAAAAGAAGAGTTTCGTTTAAGGGGCTCTTTTACATTTGCATGCTAGTCGTCACCGCGTCCGTTGTGATGAGCTCGACAGCAGCGTATGCGGCCATGCGACAATACTCAGCAACAGTGGAAACGTCTAACTGGCAGGTTGATACAGAATCGCGTTTGCAGTGTACGTTAAATCATGAGCTGCCTGGATACGGTGATGCCATGTTTACGAGTGTGGCGTCTAAACAGCTGAATATGGAATTCGAGCTTGATATGCATTTGCTGCCCAATCGTTTTGATGTTGCTGCGGTGTACTCTGTGCCGCCAAAGTGGATGCCGGGTGTCGCACCAAAAACAATAGCGGACATGACAATGAGAAAGCAGTACAACGGCGACTTGCCTCAAGATGCGGCATGGACCATGCTTTCAGAGCTAGAAAAGGGGTTCTGGCCCACTATCTATTACCAAGATTGGTATAATAAGTACGACAAAGTGAGTGTGGCGCTGAACGCAAGTAATTTTGCCGGCGTTTACAGACAATTCGTGGAGTGTGTTTCTAACCTGCTTCCTTACACCTTCGATGATATAGCTTACACAGTATTATCTTATCAAAATGCCAGTACAGAGCTGACTAAGTACTCGCAAAAGCGACTTGCAATGATAGGCGAGTATCTGAAAGAAGATGGTGAGTTAGAGCTCGTGCTGCTAGACGGTTATACCGATAGCTATGGCGGTCGTTGGAACAACGAGCAGCTTTCTATTAGAAGGGCGAATGAGGTTAAAAGTTACCTTACCGCTATTGGCGTACCCAATGATCGTATTAAGCTAACGGGCCATGGTGAAAAGCGTTTTATCGCGCCTAATGATACGAGAGAGTCACGAGCACAAAATCGACGAGTTGTAGTACGACTTTCTAAGTCATAGCCGCCGTAGCCTAATATCGGCGGCTCTTATTGATAAGCTCTAATTAATAGTGCTTCCAGACAGTCTTTCCTGACAGAGCTCCCTAACAGAGCGTCCTGACAGAGCCCCTTCAGTATCATTGCCTGATTGGCTAGCTGAGCTGTATTTGCTGTGTGCTAGCCGTCATAAGTCACAGATGTATTATTGAGCGCCATCAACGTTTGAACGCCTTTGTTCACGCCATGATAGTACAGGAGGGACCTGGTCGGTAAATATGCCGTCTACCTTAACTATGTTGCGCAACGCGTCTAGTAAGTGCGGACCTGTTATTCCTGGTGGCAGTGCATCTTGGCGATAGGTATAAGGGTGAATGGTCAAATTATTGCTGTGTGCATGTGTTACCCAGTTTGCAGCTTCAATTTTTTTACTCTTTGCGTCGTTTTGATTGAAAAGCTGAGGTACCCAAGGCCCAATACCATTTGCGTATTTAGCGACTTCTGCCATTCCTTCTGCACTTCTTATCCACGTATAATCAGTACTGCTTTCTTTCCAATCATTTTCGCCAATTAACATAACAACTTTGCCTTTGTAGCCTAACTCACTGCGAATTCTTTTCACTTCACTAAAGTCAAAGCATTGCAAGTAGCTGTTGTCTTGTGCACCGTCCAAATTAAATGCTTGGAGCGCGTCTATAACAATGCGGCTTGCGTCTACTCCTTCAGCTAAGTGAAAAGCAGGTGATTTCACTTCGGGGTATACCCCTATGTTTTTGCCAAGCTGACGGTTGAGTTCGCTTATTAAATCAAAGTGCTCATAAAGAGTCGCAATGCTAAAGCGAGAAGTTGTGGCAGAAAAACGTGATGGAAATACTCTATTTTGGCTTTTATCTTCTCGTTCGTGCACGTTAAGCCTGCGTAACTCTGCTAATGTAAAATCCCGAGCATAAAACCTATCGTCTTCTCGTGCTCTTTCGGGAAAGACAGATTCCACATTGGTGACTGTCTCTAAATGTATATCGTGAAGCACAATGGGAATGTCATCTTTGGTGATCACAACATCCTGTTCAATGAAATCTGCGTTAAGTGCAAAAGCAAGCGTCGCTGCTTCAAGGGTATGCTCGGGCAAATAGCCAGAGGCGCCCCGATGAGCGATGACAGTAAATTCAAAGGCTTGGCTTTTACCAGATTTCTCTGGGCCTTCCTCATTGCTCTTTACCCTGCTGCTTACCTTGCTGTTTATCTTTTCAGGGCTTAGCCCAGCTGATGGGCCGTGTGCTTGTGATACTTCAGCAAAAGGTAAAGACATTAAGCAGAAAAATAAAAACAACGAAATCCCGTAGCGATTGTTCATCAATAGACTCAAAAGAATTCTCCAAAAGAATTGTGCGTAGTCGGGGCGCTTCATTTATCAGTTACACAGTCATAAACAGCGCTTTAAAAAAAAACGGTAACTGTAATTGGATTAAATGGGACTAGCGACCTTCTATTAATTCAATGGCATAGCCATCGGGATCGCGGACAAAGGCAATAACGGTATTGCCGCCTTTTACTGGCCCAGGTTTGCGGTAAACGTCAGCGCCATTTTGCTCAAGGTTTTCGCAAAATGCATAAATATCGTCTACGCCAATAGCGATGTGGCCGTAAGCGTTGCCTTTATCGTAGGTATTTTCTCCCCAGTTATAGGTGAGCTCTAGTACGGTAGAATCCTCCTCATCGCCGTAACCCACAAAAGCGAGGGTGTACTCGTAGTCTTTATTGTCAGATTGACGCAACAGGCGCATGCCCATTAGTTCTGTGTAAAAGTGAAGTGATGCGTCTAGGTTTTCAACGCGAAGCATAGTGTGGAGCATTCTCATAGTCGTTCCTTTTATTTATTTTTTATTGATAACTTATTGATACGTTATCGAAACACTTTTGATTAAGGGTAATAGGTAATTGTTAATACTTGAAGACACAGTTTTAATTGCCGGGGTTAAATCGAACGGTCTATATTTGGGCATGCCCTAATAAGCCGATAAGAAAATGAGTGGTTTATTTACGGCAGGCCTTTTCTCATACCCTAATTTTCTCTCAATTTTCGAAAATAAAAGTGTTTTAAACGTAAATCACAGATTTTTTCAAACGAGGAGAAATTAAAACCAAATAAAAATCACATGAAAAAAATAAATAAAAACCATGAAAAACAGTCGCTTGCTATTTCATTTGGCTTTTTTTGGGGTGAGATTGGTAAATCAATGGTGAAAAGGTTAGACATGCCCATGCTTTGCATGTATCTTACGCGGGCTTTAGATATGTTTTACGCTTTACCTAATACTGCTTTGTACCACTCTTTTATTCCTTCAATTGAAGTTTTATATAGATATACATCTGCTTTACTAGCTCGTTTATGTCTATCGCTATCGGTGATTTCACCACTTAAACATCAATTTTTTAAAAGGTATATATTATGTCTAATTCTGTAAACGGTACAGTAAAATGGTTTAACGAAGAAAAAGGTTTTGGTTTCCTAACTCAAGACGGCGGCGGTAAAGACGTATTCGTACATTTCCGTTCAATCGCTTCTGACGGTTTCAAAACTCTTTCTGAAGGCCAAGCGGTAAGCTTCGAAGTAGAACAAGGTCAAAAAGGCCCACAAGCAGCTAACGTTGTTGTTCGATAAGCTAGAAGACGCTTAGAGTCTTTGAAGTGATTAGGCTCTCTTATGAGAGCCTAATATAAAGTTTTTGAAATTTCTTACTACCAATTGCTGACCACAAAAGGAATACTAAAAACAACAATATAATAATGATAAAAGAAGTAATTAATTTGCACATCCAATCTATAAAAAATTCCCCAGTACAAACTCCAATTTCCAATATTTCAGTCTACAAAAACAGCATTGCTTTTACCGAAGTAAACAGCAAACGTCATATTGAATTCAGTTCTAAGAAAGAAACTAGAGCCTACCTTAATTGGTTATTAAACTTTTCATAACGCTTTCAGTGTTGATTAAATTCGTATTTGATTAGCAAGCGCCTAGCTCGAGAAAAATGCTTAATACACACTCACAAGCCAAATTTCCAAAAAGCCCGTTTTAGAAGCGCGTAATTCAAGGCTCGTGGGAATAACCGAATAAGAAAAACCGCATAAGAGAAACCACGAAATAGAACAGCCAACGTCCATGTTAACTGTTATCTCGTGTCTTGATGCTATTTCGCGCTTTTTAAGTCTACGTCTGTATCTGCCAAGAGATAGATACTAGCTGCATACGCTGCAATGTTTTGCGCGAGCTCGTCAGGATTGATTTTATCCAGCGTGTCATCAGGTGTATGGTGTAAGTCAAAGTAATCACGACCATTCTGGTTGAGTCTGATAGTGGGCACGCCCTTCGCTGCTAGTGGAATAATATCTGGGCCTCCGCCTGCAACATCAGAGCCGCCTCGAATAATGCCTAGTGGTGACAGTATCTTCGCGATATCGTCCACAAGTTGCGTTGCGTCTGAATTAACATTTGATACTAACTGCCACACTGTTTGCGCGCCGAAATCTGACTCAGTGGCCACAACGTGATTTGCTAAATTTGCCTCGTGCTGTTTTGCATAGGCAAAAGCACCTAATAGGCCTACTTCTTCAGCGCCAAACATAACAACGCGTATGGTGCGTTTAGGTCGCTTTGGAAGCTTAGCAATAAGCGCTGCAGCTGCAGTGGTAATCGCAACACCAGCACCGTCATCAACCGCACCTGTGCCCAAATCCCAGCTGTCTAAATGTCCGCCAATGAGTACAATCTCTTCTGGTTTTTCACTACCAATGATATCGAGGATCACATTGCCACTGCTCACTTCACCTTTCCACTTGGATTCACTGTGAAGCGACATGGAAAGCGGTTTGTTTGCTTGATGAAGGCGGCGAAGATGGTCGGCATCTGGATTAGAAACAGCAATAACGGGTATGGTTGCCCATTCGTCGCCGTTTTTACTCATCATGCCTGTATGGGGAAAGCGGTGAGAGTCCGAGCCAACAGAACGCACAACAAGGGCACTTGCTCCACCACGCTGGGCATGTTGCCATCCAATGCGTCGACGCTGATTGGCTTGTCCGTAGCCCGCACCAGTTTGGCTTTTAACCATGGCGTCGCCATCAACAAAGGCAATTTTTCCTTTTAGCTCTTTGTCTTTAATATCTGTTAAGGCGTGAATGTCACGAAAATAAACTACATCTGCATTAACTTCACTCTCGCTCGGGGCAGCTCCGCCAAGGGCTGTTCCATAAAGCGGCTGTTGATAAGGAGAGGTGAGCGTAATATGTAAGTGTCCACGATCCCAAAAAGGCATTGTGAACTCTTCTATAGATACCCTATCAAAACCTAACTCTTTTCCAAGCTCGGCACCCCAGTTCCTTGCACGAGCCTCAGCCTCTGAACCCCCTAATCGAGGACCGACTTCTGTTGTCAGTGATGTGACTATGTCATAGCCCATATCACTGTTAAGAGCGGTTTGTATGAGTTGTTCTGCGGTTTCTTTTTGTGAATCGGTAATGGGGGAGGGAGCGGCGAGTAAGGATGTGCTAAACACCCCCACTAATGCACTCAGTGTTACTGCTTTAAGTTGTAGCATGACATCTCCAAGTTCTTGTTTGTCAATTTTGTGTTTTTATTTTCGTTATTAGGGCGTGTTCATCTTTGCTGTACATTTTTGCAGCCTTACTCAATCATAGCGACTGTAAGGTGAATGTCGATATTGCATGCTGCAAGAACGTGAATTTAGAGGACAGGTGGCTCCGGTTTTTACGATTTATGCTTTACGGCCTTTGCTTTCTTCTTAGTTGCTAGTGTTTTCTTCTTTTCCTGCTCTTTAATAACTTCATTGATGAAACTTTTTCGACCAAACTCTCTTGTTATTAGGCATCGGTCTAACGAAAAGCCTCTGGCCGGGCAATATTCACGGCCGTAAAAAATTATTTGTAGATGTAAGTCGTTCCATCTATCTCTCGGGAATAGGCGTTTAGCATCACGCTCTGTTTGCTCGACACTTTTGCCGTTTGATAAACCCCAGCGATACATTAAACGATGAATGTGTGTGTCTACCGGAAAGGCAGGAACGCCGAATGCTTGAGACATGACGACGGATGCGGTTTTGTGACCCACAGCAGGCATAGCTTCAAGAGCCGTAAAATCTTGAGGAACCTTGCCGTCATGCTGCTTAATGATCATGTCAGAAAGGTGCCAAATACCTTTTGACTTCATTGGCGACAGGCCGCAGGGTCTTATAATATTTTGAATTTCTTCAATGCTCATTTTGACCATGTCGTATGGATTATCTGCTTTGGCAAAAAGCTTCGGTGTTATTTGATTAACACGTTCATCGGTACACTGCGCAGAAAGCAATACGGCGACTAAGAGAGTGTATGGATCGGTATGATCAAGGGGAACGGGAATTTCAGGGTAAAGGTCGTCGAGAATATCCATGATGGCCTGGACTTTTTCGTGTTTCGACAATGTTTTTACAGCGTCACCCATGAATGTGCTCTCTTAATAATAATTGTAGTTAACTTGAACCCTTAGGGCGTGTCGATCTTTGTTGTACGAGTTTTGGGCTAAATGGAAGCATTTTAATCGCGAAACAGTCCTGTAGGCCTAGTGGGCTAAGTCAAAGGGCTGTGACAAAGAGTGAAATGCTTCCATAACGCCCCCTTCGGGCAGCGCCTGTGAGCTATTTACTCTGCGTTGAATGGTTTCGATTTAGCCCGCTAGACCTTCAACCATTCGCCTTGTTTAAATAGCTCACAGACCGCTGCAAAAATGTACAGCAAAGATCAACACGCCCTAGGACCGGTCCGCTGATGGCTATGTTTCTGCGGTAATTCTCACCCGTTCAGCTTTCGCTTTCGGTGTTGTCTCTTTTTCAGCGATTTTCGCATCTATCATGTTTTTGACTGCGATTAATAAGCCCATGGCTAAAAACGCGCCGGGCGGCAAAATGGCCAGTAAAAAAGGGCTGTCTGTTTCAAACAGCGTGATTGTCCAGTTTTGTGCGACCTCACCGAATAGCCTATCGGCACCGGTAAACAAGGTACCCGCACCTAAAATTTCCCTGAGACCGCCTAAAATTACGAGAACTGCGGTAAACCCAAGCCCCATCATTACGCCGTCGTAGGCTGAAGCGAGAGGTTGATTCTTGGAAGCAAATGCTTCTGCGCGGCCAATAATGGCGCAGTTAGTTACAATGAGAGGGATGAATATTCCCAGTGCCAAATACAGGTCGTAGGTGTAGGCGTTCATCAGTAACTGAACAATAGTGACGAATGAGGCGATGATCATAACGAATACGGGAATACGGATTTCGTTACGCACAATATTACGCACAAGCGACACAGTAACGTTGCTGCCAATAAGAACAAGCATGGTCGCCAAACCTAGCCCTAACCCGTTTATAAAGGTAGAGGTGACTGCAAGTAATGGACATAGCCCGAGAAGCTGGACTAAAGCCGGGTTATTCTTCCATAGGCCTTGAAGCGATAAATCGCGAAAATCTGTCATGATGGCTGTTCCTGACTGTCGGCGTTTATATCATTACCGATTCGGCATTGATTGGGGGCTTCAAATAAGCGAGTCTGATTCTCTTCCACGTAAATCAGTGTATTTTTAACGGTATTAACCACCGCTCGAGGGGTAATTGTTGCCCCTGTAAATTGATCGAACTCACCACCGTCTTTTTTTACCTGCCACGGCGCGAGGTTATCACTAGAAAAGTCTTTTCCTGCGAATGTTTTTATCCAGTCGCTAACGGCAAGCTCTACCTTATCACCAAGCCCTGGTGTCTCTTTATGCTCAACAACACGAACACCCAGTACATTGAGATTTACATCAACGCCAATAACCATGTCGATGTTGCCGCTATATCCATCAGGGGCTGTGGCTTGTACAACAAGCCCACTAGGTTGACCATTTAGGCGCGCTCGATATACAGCATGATTGCCAGGACCAAGGGCCGAAGAATCAATAACAGTACAGTCGGCGTATAGCGGGTTAGTGTGCAGTGAACTTGGCACCACTTCGTTAAGTACACTCAAAAGCTTGCGTCTTTTTTGCTCTTCAATAGTGTCTTTTGTACCAAAGAAAGTAACGGCAATAAGTGCGGTTGTCACAATCGCGAAGGCACCTAGCATCGCGCCGTTTTTAATCAGGCTATCTTTTATCGGGTTATTTTTTAAAAAGCTGCCTTTTGACATTACTTAGCCCCCCGTTTGCTACTCACATTTTTGCCATAAACGCGTGGGCGTGTGTAGTAGTCAATTAAGGGCACGGCCATGTTCATGATAATAACTGCAAACGCTACGGCGTCGGGGTAACCACCAAATACACGGATAATAACGACCCAAAATCCAATAGCAGCACCAAAAATGATACGGCCCTTTGGGGTGGTGGATGCCGACACGGGGTCGGTGGCAATAAAAAATGCACCAACAATGACAGCGCCGTTGAGTAAATGAAATAGAGGTGAAGCGTATAGGTCGCCGTTAACTAAGTGCAGTAGGGCTGCGCAAACAAACACACTAATTACCATGCTGCCAGGAATATGCCAGCTAATTACGCGGGTTTTCACTAAGGCCAGACCGCCAAGTAGGTAAGCGAGACTAACCCAGCCCCAACCAGCACCTGCTGCATCAAATAGGCTACCGTCAAATGTGGGTTTCGCTAATGACTCTGAGTATGTGAGCCCCTGCGTTAAATCGGTTTTTAATGTATCTAGAGGCGTGGCCATAGTGACTCCGTCAACCATAGATGCGCCCCCGGCTACCGTTCTCAGTTGAGTAACATCATAGCCGCTGGTGGTAAATCCGGTAAAAATAAGTGATGCCGAGTCGAGAAAGCTAGGCGTAATGGCGGCATGCGTTGCAGCAGGAAGCCACAAACTCATCGCTGCCGGAAACGAGATAAGTAGCACCACGTACGCTATCATGGCGGGATTGAATATATTAAAACCAAGCCCACCGTAAACTTGTTTTGCAACGGCAATGGCAAAAAATACGCCTATAATAGTCATCCACCAAGGTAGGGTAGGCGGAATACTGATAGCGATAAGCAGGCCCGTTAGCACTGCACTATAATCAGTAAGCGTTCTCTCAATGGGGCGCTTTCGCAAATACAATATCACGCCTTCAAATATGAGCGCGCTAGCCACAGCGATGATAGCTTGAATAAGCATACCCCAGCCAAAAAACCACGACTGCGCTATCATGCCAGGGATCATGGCATAAATGACTATGCGCATGACTTGGCCCGTATCTCGTTTTACGCGCTGATGTGGTGAGCTTGATAAACTTAATTTCATTTCAACTCTTTCTCTTTATCAATAGCTGCTTTTTTGGCTTTGGCTTTTGCCACCGCAGCTGCAATTCGCGCTTTCTTCGCATCTGCGGCACTTTTAATATCTCCACCACTGTTAGAATTTACGGTACTCTCCTTTTGTGAACCGTGCTCTTGCGAAGCAGTCTCTTCTTTATTACTCGATGGGCTGATGCTTTCGTTTTTTGACACCTCAGCGGCCTCTCTACTGTCGCTCTTGCTGATATGGCGTTCGTCACCGCTGGCTTTGCTTATTGCGCCGCTATTAATGCTCTGCTTTGCACTGGCTTTTTTGGCTTTTGCTTTAGCCACCGCAGCTGCAATACGTGCTTTCTTCTCATCAGCTTCACTTAAAGGCGTATCATTTACCCCGGTGTCACCCGTGGTGCTCGCAAGTTCCGCTTTTTCAGCGGGTTCAGATTTAGAATGCTCAGCTTCAGAAGGCTTAGCTTCGAAAGATGCGGTCTCATCGCTAGATGGCGCGGATGACTGTTGAGCTGCCTTTTTCGCTTTAGCTCTCGCCATTGCAGCAGCAATCTTCGCTTTTTTATCATCAACGTCTGCTGTGCCCGAAGGTGACGCCTCGGATGCGTCTGCCGCCCGAGCTTCTTTCTTTGCTTTTGCTCTGGCAATAGCGGCCGCAACTTGCGCCTTTTTATCGCTGCCAGATGCGTCGCCTGAGCCGCCGCTTGAATCCACTGCTGATACCGGGGCGCCTTCTTGCGTCTTAGCATCAGGTTGGGTTTGATTACTGACATTGCTTTGCAGCGCTGCTTTTTTAGCTTTAGCTCGTGCAAGTGCCGCCGCCACTTTGTCTTTGGTGTCACTCGCCGGTTGTGCTGGCGCGTCAGTGTTTGCCGATTTAGCTTGATTTGCTGCGAGTCGCGCCTCTTTTGCTCTGCGATGCTTTTCTTCTCTTTCGCGTTTTTCCCGCTCTAGGCGCTCATTTCTGGCTTCAAATCGCTGCTTAGCTTTTTCAGCTTTATTCTTTTCATCTCGTTGGGTGCGAATATCAGCTTTAGCCTGTCTGTAGTAGTGCACCAGTGGAATTTCACTCGGGCATACATACGCACATGCACCGCACTCTATGCAGTCGAATAAGTCGTATTCTTCGGCTTTGTCATACTCTTTGGCTTTCGCATGCCAAAACATTTGCTGCGGCAGTAAGGACGCTGGACAAGCATCAGCACAGGCGCTGCATCTAATACAAGGACGCTCAGCATTGTCGTCTACCAATTCTTTTTTGCTGGGTACTAGCAAGCAGTTTGTTGTTTTTATAATAGGAATGGTGGCATCTGATAACGTGAACCCCATCATAGGGCCGCCCATTACCACTTTAGGTGCTTTTTGTTTTTTGGGATTGTACTGGGCCTGTTCAAGTAAATGAGCAACAGGTGTACCAATAAGTGCTTTGAAATTGCCTGGCTGTTTAACGGCTTCTCCCGTCACCGTCACCACTCGCTCTACGAGAGGCTTTCCCTGCAAAATGGCATCGGCTACTGCGTAGCAAGTACCGACGTTAAACATGACCACGCCGATATCAACAGGTAAGCCGTCGCGGGGAACCTCTCTGCCAGTGAGCACTTGAATAAGCTGCTTTTCGCCGCCGGCAGGGTACTTTGTTTCCACACTAACAACTCGGTAAGCCTCTTTGTCTTGGCAGGCAATGTTTAATGCCTGAAGCGCTTCCGGTTTGTTGTCTTCAATAGCGACAATAATGGCCTTGGGATTAATAAGGTGCGCTAATATGTCGAGCCCTTGCCTAATTTGCCAGGCATGCTCCCTCATCAGTCGGTCGTCTGATGTGATATAGGGCTCACACTCAATGCCATTTAGCACCAAAAACTCCACAGGCTTCGATGTTGATGTTTTTATATGTGTTGGAAACCCTGCGCCGCCCATTCCAGAAATACCTGCTTGGCAGATATGGTTAATTAATTCGTTTTTATTAACCTCAGTGTAATTAGGAATAGGACTTAAATCGCACCATGTATCATTTCCGTCAGGTTTCAATGTGATACACATCTCCGTTAACCCACTCGGGTGGGCAACAACATGTGGTGCGATTGCGATAATTTCGCCGGATGTCGGCGCGTGCACAGGCACCGCGAATGGCGTTGCGCTTTGCGACAGTATTTGCCCTTTTTGCACCTTATCACCCACTTCAACGCAGCAAGTACCATCAGAGCCAATATGCTGACGCATAGGAATAATAAGATGCGCTGGTAAAGAGGGCACTTGTATGGTCGTTGTATTGGATAACGATTTCTTATCGTCGGGGTGCACGCCACCTGTAAACGAGTAAAGCTTGTTATTGTTCAGCGTTTCAATAATGGAATCAAAGCTTGGAGATAACACGATTAAGACACCATTTTTATTGGAATGTCACCTTTCGGTGATGAAGAAAAATCCCAGTTCCAAGTAGACGTTGTTTGAACCAATGGAACCATATCAATGCAGTCTACGGGGCAGGGATCAACACATAAATCGCAACCGGTACATTCATCGACAATCACGGTGTGCATATGTTTCGCAGCCCCTAAAATAGCGTCTACTGGACAGGCCTGAATGCACTTTGTACATCCAATACATTCGTCTTCGCGAATGAACGCTACTTTTTTTGTATCTTCTTCACCGTGAGCAGCATCAAGGGGTTTAGCTTCAACGCCCATTAAATCCGCAAGCTTTTTGATTGTTGATTCACCACCGGGAGGACATTTATTAATATCATCCCCGTTAGCAATGGCTTCGGCGTAGGGTTTACATCCTGGGTAGCCGCATTGACCGCATTGCGTTTGAGGCAGAACTTCGTCAATTTGTTCTACAAGTGGGTCGCCTTCAACATGAAAACGAATACTGGCGTAGCCAAGAATAAGGCCAAAGATAACGGCAAGAACACCAATGGTAATAACAGCAAATGAAATAGACATTACACTTTCACCAACCCGCTAAACCCCATAAAGGCGAGGGACATTAAACCTGCTGTTATCATTGCAATGGAGGCACCTTTAAAGGAAACGGGCACATCTGCGGCCGCAAGGCGCTCTCGCATTGCGGCGAATAAAATAAGCACTAATGAAAAGCCAAGGGCTGCGCCGAATCCATAAATAAGGCTCTGCATAAAGTTGTGCTGTTCAGTTAGATTGAGTAACGCCACGCCAAGCACTGCGCAGTTAGTGGTGATTAGAGGGAGAAAAATACCCAATAGTCTGTAAAGCGTAGGACTCGTTTTGTGCACTACCATTTCAGTAAATTGAACAACTACTGCGATGACTAAAATAAAGGCAAGGGTGCGAAGATAACTTAGCCCAAGTGGAGCCAATAAATAGGTTTCAACGAGATAGCTTGAAGCAGACGCTAACGTGAGCACAAATGTGGTTGCCATAGACATGCCCATAGCCGTTTCCAGCTTGCTTGAAACGCCCATAAACGGACACAAGCCCAAGAACTTCACCAATACGAAGTTGTTTACTAATACTGTGCCAATCAATAGCAGTAAAAAATCAGTCATGAAAAACCCAAATGAAAAACCAAAAGAAACGCTCTAGAAGGCGAGGGGGCCTTTGGTAAATTTTATGCGTGCTCTATTCGCAAATTAATAAGACAAAATAACAGCGCTATTATCGCTTTTTACAGCCGGTTTAACAACTTGATTGAATTAGGGTAATTTAATGAATTTGATGCAAATAAAGAAAATATGAAAGAGATAAACAAGAAGTGAAGAAAAGGAGTGTCTAAAGAACGTATTGATGATTTGGATGCTACTTGGAGCCAATCAAGTGGCTCCCCCTCCCCGACTCGAACGGGGGACCTGCGGATTAACAGTCCGTCGCTCTAACCAACTGAGCTAAGGGGGACCTGTGCTTCAACGGGGGCGAATATTAAAGAGGTACTTAGTTGCTGTCAACAATATATCTAAAATATTTGTACTGACTGCACAAAAAATAACTTTTTAACGTCTTGATGCTTAATTTGTCACCAATGGGTCAAAATTAATGATTAATTAGTGAACGGAGGCCGCAATATCACCTTTGTTACGTTTTTGCGGTCGCTTAAACAATACGCTTCAAATGTTTTGTTTTTTATATCCCATTACTTGAAATTACTATAACAAAATAGAATAAAAAAAAGCTTTGATACTGATATTATATACAGTCTTTAATAAAACTGTAACCTGAACGTAAGGATTAAAAGGTTAGTCACTACTTACCTTTTATTTTCCTTTTAGGTCATGAAATCCCGCCAAATATGGTCTTGCGTTAGTTATCCACTAAATCTGTGGATAACTATGTTGATAGATTGATTTGGTGCTAATTCAATGCACGATCCTTATCCTTTTGATCTCTATTTTAAATTGCATGTAACTTATAAAAATCAATTAAAAACAATAGCTTGAATCTATATTTGTGATCTCAGCATAAGATCGAAATAGATCTCATGGACAAAATTTAGCTTGTGTGTTAATTCAACGACTGTCTAAATGCTATGCAGCTAAATTTATGTTTTATCAGAGGTTGTTACATTTCAGTAACAATATTTACGTGCTGCTAAAGCTTCGAATTTTGAGTGCAATAGGCTAAAAAGCCTGTTTTGCTGATGCATAAGGTAGGAATGTACTATCAACATCGATAGCTGATACAGAATAGATGATTAAAAATAGGGTATTTTACTAACAAAGATTAATTTTGGTGGCTAAATATACATTTCGATGAATTTGCCCCCAAATCTAGCTCGAGGGTAAGAAATAACGCTGTTTTTAATTATTGTTACCAAGCGGTGTTTGCGTTCTAAGAATTGTTAACATGTGGCTTAGTATCAAGAGAAGTCCAGTATTAGTTAAGCCTAGTATCAAGTCAATCGAGAGAGTCGTCTCCTCTTTCACTCTAAAAAATTGCAGCAGACGTTTTCAACCCATAGTTCATCGTGTTGACGTGGCGTAACGATGGGTACTCTTTTACACTGATGAATCGATGGTGCGTTTACCGAAATCGGCAATGCAAGCGCGACAAAGCAAGCTCGGCAATGCTCGCGCAAGCAGCTTGCGTACATAGAGCATCATCATTACACGCAAAACACCGTCATCGCATTGTGCGCTTTATACACGTAAAATTATCAGTGAGCGCTTAAACACCATGAATCAGGAGCATAAGTGATAAAAAATCAGTCATCCTCAAAAGCGTCTAATCTTTTAGAGGGAAATATAGCGTCCACGTTAAAGCGTATGACCATCCCCATGATTTTGGGCATGATAATGATGATGAGCTTCGGCTTAATTGATACGTTTTTCGTTAGCTTGCTAGGCACTGAGCAATTAGCAGCGATAAGCTTTACATTCCCAGTGACGTTTACGGTGATCAGTTTAACTATCGGCCTAGGTATTGGTACTTCTGCAATAATTGGCCGGCTGCAGGGCAGTAAAGAAATAGAGAAGTCGAAACTTTACGCTACCGGTTCTTTAATGCTGTCAGCAATGTTGGTTGGCGTGTTGGCTACCATAGGTTTCTTTTCTATAACGCCCGTATTTTCTTTATTAAACGCTTCTGACCGACTCATGCCTTATATCTCTGACTACATGGGGCTGTGGTACGTGTCGAGCGTATTTCTTGCTCTACCCATGGTTGGAAATAGCGTGTTGCGCGCCTGCGGTGATACCAAAACACCGAGCATAGTGATGGCCTCTGTTGGCGGTTTAAACGCTTTGTTAGACCCTTTATTTATTTTTGGCTTTGGTCCAATTCCCGCGATGGGAATTCAGGGCGCTGCACTTGCCACATTTATTGCCTGGCTCGTTGGGGCGTGTTGGATAATTTATATACTGGCAGTACGCCGCAAATTAATGCTGCCTCGTTTGCTGACGCTGAATGAACTTCGCAGCAGCAGCCGAGACATTCTGAAAATTGGTTTACCCGCTGCAGGTGCCAATATGCTCACGCCAATTGCTGGTGGCGTAATGACTGCAATAGTGGCGAGTTATGGCGCAGAAGCCGTTGCCGCGTGGGGAGTGGGAAATCGAATGGAGTCTATTGCAAGTATCGTTGTGCTTGCGCTATCAATGACGTTGCCTCCTTTTATCAGTCAAAACGTAGGTGCACTGCAAATTAAGCGAGTGAAACGCGCCTATTCCATCACCTTGAAGTTCGTATTGATATGGCAGTTTATTGTCTTTCTGGCTATGTGGGGATTATCAGGGTGGATAGCGCAAGCTTTTGCTCATGAGGCTGAAGTGGGCAGTTTAATACAATTGTTTTTAATGATTGTACCCCTAGGTTATGGCATGCAGGGAGTTATTGTTCTGACTAACTCATCGTTAAATGCAATGCATCGCCCGATGACCGCACTTGTTCTCAGTGTCATCCGCTTATTCGTTTTTTTCGTACCCATTAGCGTTTTAGGAAGTTATTTGTATGGTCTACAAGGATTATTCGTCGGTAATGTGATTGCTAATGTGGCAATGGCAGGCGTATCACTCTTAGTATTTAAAAGAGCCGTAGCGCAGGCCGTAACTAAAGAGCATGCTAATTTAGTTGACGCCAACCCAGTTAGCTCAAAATAAAGGTGTAGTAATGAGTAGAGGTTTCGAACTTCATTCGAAATATAAACCCGACGGTGACCAGCCCGCTGCGATTGAGGCGCTAGTCGACGGATTGGAAAGTGGTTTAGCAGGTCAAACACTGCTTGGTGTAACGGGCTCTGGTAAAACGTTCACCATGGCCAATGTGATTAAAGAAGTGCAGCGTCCTACGCTGATTCTTGCTCACAACAAAACATTGGCAGCTCAGCTTTATGGGGAAATGAAAGACTTTTTCCCCAATAACGCCGTTGAGTATTTCGTGTCTTACTACGATTACTATCAACCCGAAGCCTATGTGCCGAGCACAGATACATTTATTGAAAAAGATGCGTCGATAAACGATCACATAGAACAAATGCGTTTGTCTGCGACAAAAGCGCTTATGGAGCGTCGAGACGTTGTCATTATCGCAAGTGTTTCCGCCATATACGGCTTAGGCGACCCCGAATCCTACATGAAAATGCTACTGCATCTTCGCCAAGGCGACACGATGGATCAGCGTGACATACTGCGCCGACTTGCTGAACTTCAATACAAACGAAATGATTTGGCGTTTGAGCGAGGTACGTTTCGCGTTCGCGGTGATGTTATTGACATTTTTCCTGCTGACTCTGAAAAGCAAGCCGTTCGCGTTGAGCTGTTTGACGATGAGATAGACAAGATAAGTTTATTTGATCCATTAACGGGTGCAGTGGACAAATCTGTCGTGCGGGCCACGGTTTTCCCTAAGACTCACTATGTGACGCCAAGAGAAAAAATTCTCAATGCGATTGAGCATATAAAAGTTGAATTGGGCGAGCGCAAAACGCAGCTGCAAGAAGCGAACAAGCTTATTGAAGAGCAGAGAATTTCTCAACGTACCCAATTTGATATCGAAATGATGATGGAATTAGGGTATTGCTCGGGTATAGAGAACTATTCTCGCTACCTCTCTGGTCGTGCACCAGGTGAGCCGCCTCCAACCTTACTCGATTATTTTCCCGCCGACGGACTGATGTTTATCGATGAATCTCACGTGACCGTTTCTCAGGTTGGCGCCATGTACCGTGGTGATCGCTCTCGCAAAGAAACATTGGTTGAGTTTGGCTTCAGACTGCCGTCGGCCCTTGATAACCGACCGCTGAAATTTGAAGAATTTGAGCAAATTTGTCCTCAGACTATTTATGTTTCTGCCACCCCTGGCGATTACGAGCTGAAAAAAACCGAAGGTGACATTGTTGAACAGGTGGTGCGACCTACCGGGCTTCTCGATCCAATTATTGAAGTTCGGCCCGTGGCTACGCAGGTGGATGACGTGTTGTCCGAAATCCACAAGCGTGTTGCGCTAGATGAACGAGTGCTTATTACCACGCTAACAAAACGCATGGCTGAAGATTTAAGTGAGTACTTAAACGAGCACGGCGTAAGGGTGCGATACCTCCATTCTGATATCGATACGGTAGAGCGAATTGAAATTATTCGCGACTTACGCCTAGGCAAATTTGATGTGTTGGTGGGCATTAACCTGCTAAGGGAAGGGTTGGACATGCCGGAGGTGTCATTAGTTGCAATCTTAGATGCAGACAAAGAAGGCTTCTTACGTGCAGAGCGCTCGTTAATTCAAACCATAGGTCGTGCCGCCCGTCATTTAAATGGTCGCGCTATTTTGTATGGAGACAAAATAACGAAATCTATGCGCAAAGCGATAGATGAAACTGATAGGCGTCGCGAGAAACAGCTTGCGCACAATAAAGCCAACAACATCACGCCAATGCGTTTGAATAAGCCAATTACGGATATTATGGACTTAGGGGAAGGCGCGCATCCTGCGTCTGGTAAGGTTCGACTGCGTAAGGTTGAAGAGAAAAATAAACAGAAAAAAGCGGCGAATGCGACGGATCTTATGGACCAAATCGCAGAGCTTGAAAAACAGATGTTCGAATATGCCAGAGAGTTGGAGTTTGAAAAAGCAGCTTCCCTTCGCGATGATGTAGAGGCTTTAAGAAAGCAAGTAGTCGCTTTGTCTTAAGCACTTTTCAGGCCGCGTGTTCTTCAGTATTAAGCTGAATAACACGCGGTAGGCGGGCAAGTCGTTATAATGTGCAACATTGCGATGAAAAGACTCAATTTGTCGTTGTAATACCCTGTGTTGTTTCATATAGTTAGTGGAAGAGTATCAATAACTATACCTAAAACAGGTGCTACTATGCTAAATCGTCTCCAAGAATCGGATATAAAGTTACTACGCGTTTTTTATGCAGTAGCAAGTTGTAATGGATTTACGGCGGCTGAACCAGTATTACGAATGCAGCGACCAAACATAAGCGCGGCAATCAAAAAGTTAGAGGAACGGCTAGATCTTGTGCTTTGCCACCGAGGGCGGGGAGGGTTTCAAATGACTAAAGAAGGCGAAGTTGTTTTTCAAGAAACCAAGCGCATTTTTAATGCTTTCGATAACTTTGTCTTTAACCTCAAGTCGTTACACGATGATTATTCAGGTCACATTACCCTTGTATTAATGGCTGGCTTACCACTTTCCATGCATCTAGCAGTGAGTAAAGCGGTTAAGAGCACCATGAAAAAGTTTGATGATATTCACGTAAATATTCAAACTCGTCTTTACAACGAAGTAGAGCATGTGGCGCTATCAGGCGAATGTCATTTGGTAGTGTCTACCTACGACATGGTGAAACCTGAATCAGTGACTTTCCACCCAGTGGGTTTGAACGTTGAAGGCCGGTTGTATTGTTCTCCTACTCATGTGCTAGCGAAATATCGAGATACTGAGCTTCCTGATAATGTGAATATTGAAGATTATCCCGCTATCGGAATTTCTGGTCTGTCATCAGCAAACTACATTGAAGATGAGTCGAGGCTAGCTATTCAAACATTCTCAGATTCTTTTGACGCCTCAATGTCGGCAATAATGACAGGCGAGTACGTAGGCCTTTTACCGGATTATATGGCGAAAGAGCAGGGCGCTGCGCTTGGGCTCGTGCCTATCGCCAATGGCAGCCTATTTAACTTCAGTCATGAATTGTTTGTAATGAACGGTAAAAATACACGATTGAACCCCGTGTTGCGCCACTGCATTAAAGAGCTAAGTTACTTTATTGCTGAAAGCCAAAAGTAGTCGCATTCTTTCGTCCTATCAAAAGTGCTTAGATTTGCGCTCTAGTAATAACTAAATCGGAGCCAAGCAGTGCAAGCCATTAAGAAAGTGGGTCTTTTTTACAGCGTAAAACTGCTTTCTTTCTTTTTGGGTTTGTACGGCTGCTTTGTTCTTCATCAGTTATTGGAAGTGCCTATTGTGGTAAGTGCAGCCTCAATAGGGCTTATAGGCAGCATTCTTCCCACTACCACTCAATTTCAACATCATCCACAGGCCGCCATGTATGCAGGCGCGTTTGCGGGCATGTGCTCGTCTGATGTTATTAGCTCTCCTTATGAACTTGTTGTTATTAGCCTCATTGGGGCGGCAATTTATACATCGCTAAAAAATCATTTTATTGGCGTTGGGGGAAAGCTAGGTGCAATTGCCTTTGTGTCTGTCGCAAGTGTCGTGCTTTGTACAATGGTGATTAGCAAATGGGTGATTGAATAGTGTTAGTGCTACTCTTTGCTATTTTAGGGGGTGTTATTACGTATAAGCTGTCTATTTTACGTTGGATGAATGCTATTCGAGCAAGCAGTACCTGTACGTTAATATGTTACGTACTGTTGGCTTACACAGCAGGCACAGAGACGGCAAATACGTATACCAGCATTTTTTTTGGCGGAAGCTTTGTTGGAATGACATCATCACATCGCCTATCAAGTAAAGGCGTCGTGGCGGCGGCGTGTCTATTTGGTGTTATTAGCTCGCTGTTGCTACCCTTTCTTGAGGGCGTTGGCGGAGCATTAGGGGTTTGCGCTTTCATTTCAGTGTCAGCAGTACATCTGACGAAAATGGCAGCGACACGCCTATCTCTTAAAATGAGAAACCCCTAAAAATAAAGCAGGGGGCACTTCGTTCAGCTAGATGCCTCCAACTAGAAGCGCTTAGGCCTCTAGTTGGACTCTAAAAGGATAAGTAACCTTTTATTACTCGTACTCTAACGGGTCGGTGGCGTTATTGTCTCTAAAGGCTTCTAGTCGTTCTTCGCAAGCACCACATTTGCCGCAGGCTTTTTCTCGGCCGTTGTAACATGTCCATGTCTTACCGTAATCAAGCCCCATATTTAGCCCATCAGTTAAAATAGCCGTTTTACTTTCATCAATGTAGGGGGTGACAATTTCCACAGGGGTGTAGTTTGCAATACCGCACACATCATTCATTCGATGCACAAACTCTGGTCTGCAATCTGGGTAAATTGCATGGTCTCCAGCGTGGGCACCGTAATACACTTCTTTTGCTTCCAGGCTTACTGCGTAACCTACTGCAAGGGAAAGCAAAATCATGTTGCGGTTAGGTACAACCGTCTGCTTCATGCTTGGCTCTTCGTAGTGACCCTCTGGAACCTCAATATCAGAAGTCAGTGCAGAGCCACCTATCAGAGAATTAATTGCACTAATATCAACAATCTTATGAGGTACGGCTAGTGAATCACACACACTCGCGGCATAATCGAGCTCTTTTTTATGGCGCTGACCATAATTAAAACTAAGGGCATGTACTTTTTTTCCTTCACGCAGTGCTTTATGCAGCACAGTGAAAGAATCCATACCCCCAGAGTAAATAACAACAACGTTTTCTGACATAGATTTTCACGAATTAAGAAATAATGTCAGAATTTTATGTGATCCTTGGTAAAATCCCAACATACAATCGTTAAAGGACGTCAATTTGTCTGTATTAAGCACATTAAACATCAATGAGATGTTCGAAACTATTCAAGGAGAGGGTGCACACACTGGGATCCCCTCTATTTTTGTTCGTCTTCAAGGTTGCCCTGTGGGTTGTCCGTGGTGCGATACAAAACACACTTGGGAAATTAAAGACGATCTTATCGTTGCCCCGCGGCAGGTAATTGATCAGGCCGAGGAGTCTGAGACCTATTTTGTGGCAGACGATGAGTCTTTGCTTTCGCTGTTCAAACAAGAAGGGTACGTTGCTACTCACGTTGTTATAACTGGCGGTGAGCCCTGCATGTACGATCTGCTGGGGCTGACAACCATGCTGCACAATAACGGCTTTACCACGCAAATCGAAACTAGCGGTACTTTCGAGGTACTCTGCGATGACCGAACCTATGTGACAGTGTCGCCAAAAATCAACATGCGTGGTGGCTTTGAGGTGCTGACAAGCGCATTAGAGCGCGCTAACGAAATAAAGCATCCTATTGCGATGCAAAAGCATATTGATGAACTGGACGCGTTGCTTGCGAATGTTTCTTTAGAGGGTAAGCAGGTATGTTTGCAGCCCATTAGTCAGCAGGCAAGAGCAACGCAGCTCGCTGTTGAGACTTGTATTGCAAGAAACTGGCGGCTATCTTTACAAACACATAAATACATCGGTATTGAGTAGAAGGGTATTGAGTAAATGGGTATTGGTTGCCTTGAGAATGATTAGAGACTGCAAAAAACAAGTAGGGAGTTTAAGTTTGTTGAAAGTGTTGATACTTGTGCTCTCGCTATTAGGGCTTAGTGCACACGGCGCGTTGTGGACAATCACTTATCCTCGCCCTATAGATGATACCGATGAGCGAACTCAATACCCCATCGCGCTACTGAAACTCGCACTGGATAAAACCGGCGTGAATTATGAATTACTACCCTCTGACAGAATTTTGCTTACGGGCAAAGCCATGCGACAGCTGCGCGAAAACAGAGAAGTGAGCGTGGTATGGAGTATGACAGACATCCAGCGTGAGAAGGACCTAACCGCCATTAGAATACCCATTGCCAAAGGATTAATTGGGTTACGGGTATTTGCCATTCAAGACCAAAAAAGTGCAAAGTTTGCTCAGGTTGAATCCATAGCCGATATGCGTGAACTTGTTCCTATTCAGGGCGAGGATTGGCCTGATACAAAAATACTGCAGGCCAGCGGATTCAATGTATTTACCGTTCCGGAATTTGATAAAGCTTACGACTTCCTTAGCCAGGGAAAAGGAGATTTCTTCCCTCGCTCCGTTATCGAAATTACCCCAGAGTTAGACAAACTAGGCAAAAGCGCCAGCGTGTCACTTGAGCCTTCCCTCGCCATTTATTACCCCACGGCCATGTACTATTTTGTGAGCAACAATAACAAAACGCTTGCACATTTAATTGAGACCGGATTGCAACGGGCCATTGAAGACGGTTCTTTCGACACACTGTTTCAGTCGACTTATATGCCCATTCTCGACGAAATAAATATGGATGAGAGAACGATTTTTACTATTGAAAACCCGCTTTTACCCAACGACACACCCTTGTCAAATGAGGCGTTGTGGTATAAAACGGCAGCTGAAAAATAACGCATAAAAAAACGCGACCATGGGTCGCGTTTTTTATTATTTTAATATGCTATCTAAGCAAGAAGCCTAAGACTCTCCAGAGTGCACACCTTTCATCGAGCGACCTGACGGATCTGCATTATTCTTGAAGCTTTCATCCCACTCCAATGCTTCTGCGGTGCTACAGGCGATTGATTTACCACCGGGAACACAACGTGCAGCGCTTTCTTGTGGAAAGTAGCTTTCAAAAATAGTGCGGTAATAGTAGCCCTCTTTTGTGTCCGGCGTGTTGTAAGGGAAGCGGAACTCTGCTGTTGCCAACTGCTGGTCGGTTACTTCACCGTCAACAAACTCGCGAATAGAGTCTATCCATGAGTAGCCAACGCCATCACCAAACTGCTCTTTTTGACGCCATAAGACCTCGGCAGGCAAGGTGTCGCCATTATCAAAAGACTTACGTAAGATCCACTTTTCCATTTTTCCATCAAGACACATTTTGTCTTGTGGGTTTAAACGCATCGCAACATCAATAAAGTTTTTGTCTAAGAAGGGAACACGTGCTTCTACACCCCATGCTGACGTTGCTTTGTTTGCACGAGCACAGTCAAACATGTGAAGACGGTCTAATTTACGTACGGTTTCTTCATGGAATTCTTTTGCATTTGGCGCTTTGTGGAAATACAGGTAGCCACCAAAAATTTCATCAGCACCTTCACCAGATAAAACCATTTTGATACCCATGGCTTTAATCTTACGCGTCATGAGGTACATGGGCGTGGCTGCGCGAATTGTCGTGGTGTCGTAGGTCTCAAGGTGAAAGATAACGTCACGAATGGCGTCTAGGCCTTCTTGAATGGTGAAATGTATCTCGTGATGCACAGTACCAATCATGTCAGCCACTTTTTTGGCTGCTTTTAAATCTGGAGCCCCCTCAAGACCAACAGCAAAACTGTGTAGTCTCGGCCACCATGCATCTGTCTTATCTTCATCTTCAACCCGTTTAGCCACATATTGCGCGGCAACGGCAGAGACGAGTGAAGAGTCTAACCCGCCAGATAGTAAAACAGCATAGGGCACATCTGACATCATGTGTGATTTTACTGCTTTTTCGAAAGCAACGCGAAGCTCGTCTAAATCTGAACTATTGTCTTTAACGTTTTCATAGTCCATCCAATCGCGCTTGTAATATTTAGTCAGTTTACCTTCTTTGCTCCACATGTAGTGGCCTGGAGGAAATTCACTAATCGTTTTACACACACTGGCAAGTGCCTTCATTTCAGAAGATACATAGAAGTTGCCGTGTTCATCGTAGCCTGTGTATAGCGGAATAATACCAATATGATCCCGCGCAATCAGATATGCATCTTGTTCTTCATCGTAAAGAATAAAGGCGAACATGCCTTCTAGTTCATCAATGAAATCAATGCCTTTTTGTTGAAATAAAGGCAGTATTACTTCGCAATCCGAGCGAGTCTTAAATGGATAAGGCTCGTCTAAATCAGCAGCTAGTTGCTTGTGATTATAAATCTCGCCATTCACTGCAAGGATATGTTTGTCGTTCTGGCTGATAAGAGGTTGAGCACCTGTATCCACGTCGACGATGGCTAATCGTTCATGACAAAGAATGGTATTGTCATTATTCCAGATACCCGACCAGTCAGGGCCACGGTGGCGCAATAATTTTGTTAATTCGAGGGCTTGGGTTCTGAGTTCAGACACATCGGTTTTGATATCAAGGATACCGAAAATACCACACATAAAACGGATTCTCTCTGTTCGCTGGTTTAAAAAAATGGGTTATTTCTGTCGGGTACTCGTTGAAGAGCAGCGAAGGATTATTATTTTTGATTTGTCTGATTCGCGTGTCTTGAATGTGCCAGTCTGACAGGAAATTGCAAGTACATTGTGATGATAAAATGGAATTTATTAGTTCTTTTTAGCGAAGTTACATTGATAAATGCAAAAGTATCCTATTTTGCGTAAAAAAACATCTTTTAGCTTTATGCGTTGAGTTTACGTCTGCGCCAGTAAACAACTATTAACACCAGGTTATAGATGAAGGGCAGTGACAAAAGCGTGTGCATGAAAGCGAACTTACAAAGGCGCGAGTACAAATGCGAAAGTACAAAGGCGAATCTTCAGAAAGTACCAATAACGATGTGTAAAAAAGAAATGCCCCGACAGGTCGGGGCATTGTAGTTTTACTCTGAGCGACTTATGCCGATTGAATCAGGCTTAAGTCAGCTTTTATTCGCATCTCAGATGCTCTGACGTATTATGACGACAACCTCGATTAATACTGGCGCTGAAATTCACTTCCTTCATTCCACTTTGGCCACATTGGCGCATTCGCCACATTCACACCTACATCGAATAACATTTGAGTGTCTTGAACAATGCCGCCCATATCCCAATTCTCGCGGTACTCGTCGCACACTTGATGATAGCAGCCAGTCGCAATCACGTTCATTCGCTTACGGTATTTAGCTGTTTCTTCATCAGCAGGCTCGTTGCCTCCTTCAGCATACAGAGCTGGAACACCTTGTTTAGCAAAGCTGAAGTGGTCTGAGCGATAGTAGTAACCCGCCTCAGGCTTATCTTCTTGGGTTAACACTCGACCTTGTTTTTTTGCGGCTGCTCTAAGGTAGGTTTCAAGTTCTGATTTACCCATACCTACAACGGCAACATTTTTGGTTTTACCCAATACATTCATGGCATCCATATTTATGTTTGCCACTGTTTTCTCTAGCGGGATAACAGGATTAGCAGCATAGTATTTACTGCCTAGTAACCCTTGTTCTTCTGCAGTAACCACTAAAAACGATATTGAACGTTTGGGTTTTGGCGTTAGTGATGAGTACGCCTTGGCCATTGCTATCATTGCTGCTGAGCCGGTGGCATTGTCATGGGCGCCATTGTAAATTTGATCGCCTTCTTTGCTTTCATCTTTGCCAAGATGATCCCAATGGGCGGTGTATATAATATGGTCATCAGCAAACGCAGAGCCCGGTAATGTGGCTATGACGTTATTACTTTCTGATTTTTTGAACGTGTTTTTAACAGTTACCGACGCGGTAATGTCCATGGCCTTGTTGTAAGGTCCTGACATTGCCTTTGCTTTTTCAGCATCAAAGTCCAATCCAGCATCGCTAAATACTTGTTTGGCAGCATCTAGAGTCAGCCAGCCTTCTACAGCAACGCGACTGGCGCCTTTGTCTTCACTAACTAATCCATATTGCGGGCCGCTCCAGCTGTTGGCAACAACTGACCATCCATAAGATGCGGGGGCCGATTCGTGTACGATAATAGCTGCTGCAGCGCCTTGGCGGCTGGCTTCTTCATATTTATAGCTCCAACGACCGTAATACGTCATTGTCGTGCCCTGAAACTTTCCACTTTTTGGGTTTTCAAACCCTGGATCGTTTATGAGGATAACAACCGTTTTCCCTTCAACGTCTAAACCTTCGTAGTCATTCCATTTATATTCTGGTGCGTTAACACCATAGCCTACGAACACTAATTCAGAATCATTCAGTGAGACCGAAGCTTGCTCACGCTTTGATGATGCCACCATGTCTTCTTTATAAGCGAAGCGGTTGTCACCGATAGTCATTGTCATATCAGGGTTCGCGGTGATTTCCATTAACGCTACCTTCTGCAAATAGCTATCGCCATTTCCAGGTTCAAGACCGGCTTCTTTAAATTGGCTAACAAGGTAATCAATGGTTTTCTTCTCACCTTCTGTCGTGGGTAGGCGACCTTCAAATTCATCAGATGAGAGTATTTTTAACGGCTCTCGAATATCTGCATCGGAGATACTGTTGTATACCGAGTCAAAGTTTGTCGTTTCTTGTGCTGTGGCTAACGTATCTGTGTCGCTAACCTTCGTTTCACTGTCGTTAGAAGGGGTACATGCACTTACGCTTAACAGCGCAGGAACAAGCAAGGGCAAGAATATTTTTTTCATTATTAGTCTCTATTAACCGTCTTAGTTTGCTCTACAATAGACCCCAGTATAGAGAAATCCACAAAACGAACCAATAGGTGTTATGCAATCAACAGATATTCCTTTTAGTAAAACGTATTTATCCCAATATGCCTCGTTAAGTGTTACTCGCCTTTTGACAGAAATGAACTTGATAGACCTCAGTGAGTTTCCTTCAACGGAGCAGTTAAATGCATTAACGCAAAACTTTCATTCCAATTGGCAGGGGCCTCACTTTGTAGCGCAAAGCGAGTTTGGCGAGGATGAATCGCGATATTACGAAACTATCATTGGCGAAGATAACCGTGTCCCTACACGGGAGAATAGTTGGCACGACTTGTTCAACGCACTTATCTGGATACAGTTTCCTAACACGAAAGGCTTGTTAAATACGCTGCATGTGAACGATATAAATAAGTTTGGAATTAGTCACCGTACGGCGAGACGTAATCGCATTACTCATTTCGATGAATGTGGTGTAGTACTGGCAGTGGAAACCCCCAAAGACAATAACACGGCCGATTTAGAGACGTTCTTAACGTCACTAGCTACGCACAACTGGCATGAAGTGTTTATAAAACAGCGCAAAAAGTGGGCGGGAGATGTCACGCCCTTTATTTTTGGCCACGCCAATTTAGAAATGATGCTAAACCCTTTTATTGGATTAACGGGCAAATGGTTGGCGGTGCCAGTTCCAGAGGGCTTTAGTCAGTTGAGTCAATGGCAACAACGAAGTGAGTTGGATAATGCCTTGGTTAAGCGAATCACCCAATTAGATGACTTTCAGCAAGCACCTATATTAAAACCTATTCCTTTACTTGGCGTGCCAGGATGGCATCACCCGCAGTCTGACAGTTTTTACGATAATGAAGAGTATTTTAGGCCGGCTAGAAAGGGGGCTAAACAAACAATACAGCTACCGCTATGGAGCCATAGCCAGTAATGAAATTTCAACGCTATACGTAATGTAAAATGCCTGTTTACTGGCACGACTCATAGAAAACGGCAGGGCCAGCAGTTACCGGCCCTTAATGAGCAGATTAGAATGCAAGGATTGCAACAAGCCATATTGAATAAATAACGAGGTATGGTGCAGCGGCGACAATGGCGGCTTTTTGCCTGGAAAACGATGTCCATTGAGCAATGCCTACCATTGCAAGATAAATTCCCCAAAATAGCTCTAGTCTAATTGCTTGAGCAAAGGCATACCACTGTGAATCCATAGGAATACTCAGCATAAAGCTAAGAGAAGTGGGAGCGAGTGTCGCTGGAGATATCTGATGATCGCTTGCGAAAAGCAGTAAGGCAACGCCAATTAAACCCGTTACAACATAGGGCATCGCAACCCACCACGAAAAGCCATACCAGTCAGTAAACCCAAAAATGTGACTGTCGTCTGAACGAGTAGCAAGATTAAGGTATAGAGCATAAATCGCATTGACGATGGTAAGTATAAAAAATGCCCCAATCAGTTGGGACCACATTAGGCTTGTTCTTGTGAAAAAAGCACGCATTTGATCTTCTTCAGCAGGGCTCATGTCGCCCTGGGCGGCAATATTTAAATTCGCGAACCATTCAATATCGACAAAATTCACATAAAGATATTGAAGGACTAAGGTAACGCCCATGACCATAAAAAACGGCATCCAGCTCCAGTTGTTATTCTCGCCAACGGCTTTGAACACCCCCTTGGGTTTGAAAAATATATCGTTACACGCTTGAAACGGGTTTGACACTGTGTGCATTCTAACTCCCTGAAAAAATTTAGTTATTTTTATTGGTATGTTGGCCTATCGACCGCTTTAAAAGTTTATAACAAATTAATTAAACGCGTACAGATTACTGAGTTGGTGAATTTAAGTACAGGGAAAATGGGCACAAATTAGGTATTATTTGTAAGTGGTTATTTGTGAGTGACGATTTGTAAGTGATTAGCAGGGCAGCATGCCCTTGGGCAACACGCTCCTGTTTACGAACTCTTGATCAAAGAGCCGGGGTACAGGTTTACTTTTAAAATTCTATGCAACAAAAAAAGAAAGCCTTCGCTTCCTTTTTTGTAAAATTGTATGCCTAGCCGTACGTTTCACCCTATATTTAATCGTGATTTCAACGGAGCTTCTAACCGTACTTTCAACCTTGTTTTGAATAAGGCGCGATGCTGTAATCAAAAATAGGTGATGTTTAGCAGGCACAATACAATGGCGCTATAAACCAAAGATATGGGCAACCCAATTTTTATAAAATGAGAAAAACGGTAGTTCGCGGCATTATAAACCAATAAGTTAGTTTGGTAGCCAAAGGGAGATATGAAACTCGCACTTGCCGCAAAGGCGACGGCGAGAGCAAAGGGCATAAGTGGTGCACCTATAATCTCAACCAAGCCATAAGCAAATGGAAACATTAACGCCGCTGCCGCATTGTTGGTGACAAGCTCGGTGAGTAGAAGCGTGATGAGATAAATCGCAATCAATGCAATAAACCAATCAGTACTTGATAACACCGGCAACAGCGTCTCTGTAGTAACTGCAATCACGCCAGAGGTTTCTAGTGCGGTAGCCAAACTCAACGCACCTACTATGACAACAATCAAATTGAGGGGGAGATTGCGCTTCATTTCACCGTTAGACGTCACTTTCATAAACACTAACACTGCCGCTAAAAATAAGAGACCAATAGCTAAGTGAATAATATTTGATGCAGCAAGGGCGACGGTGGTTAAAAAGCCGCCTAAGGTTATCCACTCTTGCTTGTTCGTTAGCGGCCGCGCTATTTTCTGTTCTGAAAGTATGAAAAAGTTTTTACTTAAGTTCTGCCGAGTCGCAAAATCAGGGCCAGTAGCGAGCAGTAAAAAATCACCCGATTTTAATTTTATCTCTCCAAGCTTTCCTGATAGCTGTTCACCGTCTCTGCGTATAGCCACAACTGCCGCATCGAATAGCGCTCTAAAACCCAATTCTTTAATAGTTTGGCCAATAATTTGAGCGCGGTTAGAAACAACCACTTCGGTGAGGCTTTCCCGTAATACGCCGTCTGTTTCTGCAAACATACTTAATCCTTTAATGTGGCTTAAGTTTTCTAACTTCTGCACATTTCCGGAAAATATGAGCTTGTCGTGTTCGAGAATAACTAGGTCAGGGCCAACAGGTGATATTAGATTTTTATCCCGAACAATTTCGACTAAGAACAGTTCAGGTAAGTTTCGCAGGTGGTTTTGCTCAACGGTTTTGCCAATAAGTTCAGAGCCTGCTTCTACTTCAGCCTCGACCATGTACTCAAAGTAGTTACTGTCTTTGTTGCTGATATTCGGCAAAAGTGGCAGCAATATAAACATAAGTAAGCCACAGCTTAATCCTGCCACTGTGCCATACAAGGTAAAGTCAAAGAAGTTGAAACCGGGGTGACCGTGCTCTTGCAAAAAACTGTCTACTATTAAGTTGGTAGAAGTACCGATAAGGGTAACCGTTCCCCCTAAAATAGCAGCGTAAGACAGCGGGATGAGTAATTTTGAAGCAGGGTGATGTTGGTTTTGCTTTATCGGACCAATGAGACTAGCCACAATAGCCGTGTTATTTAACAGTGCTGATGAAACAAAGGTGAGCGAAAATAATCGCCAGTACGAGCGGGTGAAGTCAGCCGTAACGAGCTTTCTACCCAACCGTTTAATGAGTGCAGTTTTATCGATGGCACTACTGACCAAAAGTAACAAAACAAGGGTGATTAAGCCCTTGTTCGTTAAATTCGATAGAATGTCATCTAGCGATAATTGCTGCGTAACCAGTAAGCCTAACACCGCACCTGAAAATACGGTGGCAGGGCGCTGATTGGTAAAAATCAGCGCTAAAATCGTACTGGCAAAAATGGCCAGTACGATGAACTGGGTAACATCCATATATGTCCAGTCCTGCTTATAGCTTGGAAATATCCACAGCGTTCCAATGAGGGAAATGCTTGCGCACGAGTTCATTGAATTCTAATTCAAACTCAGAGAAGTTTGGAGAAGTGTGCTGTGCATCACCTGAAATGGCATCAATTACCATACCCGCACCCACGGTGCCATTTGTGAGACGATCAATAACGATAAACGATCCCGTTGGACGATTGCGCTTGTAAGGGTCACAGGCAATAGGCTGGGTAAATTTAACGTCTACCACACCAATCTCATTAAGGTTAAGATGCATAGCATCAGTTTCTTCAAGCGTGTTCACATCAATTTGATTATCGATATGCGCTACAACGCCAGGCGTTGATTTGGTCGCAAACTTAAACAAGTACTGTTTGTTGGGCATTAACGGTTCTTCTGACATCCATACAAGGTGTGTCTTGAACTGTGTAGACAGCAAAGGCAGGTTATCCGACTTCACAATCATATCACCACGGGAGATGTCAATTTCGTCTTCAAGGGTTAGCGTAACGGCTTGTGGAACATAAGCCTTTTCTTGATCGCCTTCGAAGGTGACCACTTGCTTCACTTTTGACGTTTTGCCTGAAGGCAATGCGGTAATTTCGTCACCCGGTGCTACCTGGCCTGAAACTACTGTGCCGGCGAATCCGCGGAAGTCTAGGTTGGGGCGGTTAACATATTGAACCGGAAATCTGAAATCATCGTGATTATCATCTTCACCAATTTCGATATTCTCTAGCATTTCCATCAGTGGAATACCGTCAAACCACGGTGTGTTTTCACTGATACTCACTACGTTGTCGCCTTCAAGGGCCGATAACGGTACAAATTGAATATCAGGAATATCAAGCTGTTCGGCAAACTTAAGGTAATCTGCCTGTATTTGCTCGTACACTTCTTGTGAGTAATCCATCAAGTCCATTTTGTTAATAGCAACAATAACGTGCTTAATACCCAATAAAGACACAAGGAAAGAATGGCGTTTAGTTTGTACTTTTACACCACCGCGAGCATCTACAAGAATGATGGCAAGGTCACAAGTTGACGCGCCGGTTACCATGTTGCGAGTATATTGCTCATGTCCTGGCGTATCTGAAATGATGAACTTACGCTTGTCGGTAGAGAAGTAGCGGTATGCTACATCAATAGTAATACCTTGTTCGCGCTCAGATTGAAGACCGTCTACTAATAACGCAAGGTCTACTTTTTCGCCTGTAGTACCTGATTTTTTGCTGTCTTTAGTAATAGCAGCTAGCTGATCTTCATAGATCATTTTTGAATCGTGAAGAAGACGACCAATCAATGTACTTTTACCGTCATCTACGCTTCCGCAAGTTAGGAAACGTAGCATGTCTTTCTCTTCATGTTGTTCTAGGTAAGACAGGATGTCTTGTCTTAATAATTCGTTTTCGTTGTTCATGTTATGCGCTCACAAGGAAAAAGGGGTTTAACACAGATTCTTTCTGATTGTAGGTAAGATCTTCTGCATTGGAATCTAAAGGATTAGCCGGATCAAGGACAGTCACTTTCGCGCCAGCTGCAATCGCCACGGCATGTGCTGCTCCTGTATCCCATTCTGAGGTCGGGCCTAAGCGTGGATAAAGATGCGCTTCACCCTCAGCCACTAAACAGAGTTTCAATGAGCTACCCATGGCCACTAACTCAGTTTCACCGTCAAGTTGTGCTAACAGATTCTGAATTTCAGGGCTTTGATGAGAGCGGCTTCCAACGATTTTCCAAACGTCGTTATCACTGTGCTTTGTCGCCGAAATAGGTGCAAACTCACCGTTTATTTCAGTCCAAGCACCTTCACCTACAATACCTACGTAGCTTTTATTTAATGCAGGTGCGTAAACAATCCCCATGGTTGGTTTACCATTTTCAATCAGGGCAATGTTTACCGTAAATTCACCATTTTTCTTGATGAACTCTTTTGTGCCGTCAAGAGGGTCAACCAGCCAATATGACTGCCATTGCTTACGCTCGTCCCAAGAGATATCAGCCGATTCTTCAGAAAGAATAGGTAAGTCAGATTCTGCGGTAAGTGCATCAACAATCACGTTATGAGCGGCTAAGTCAGCTTCCGTTAGGGGGCTGGTGTCTTGCTTTTCATAAATGGCAAAATCATTTTCATAAATCGCCATTATTTTATCGCCTGCCTCTTTGGCAATGCGCAGCACAGTTTGTGCTAAAGAATTAATTGGCAGTGTCATTTACACTAATCCTTTTTCGTGGAGCAAAGTGTATAACCGTTCAGCGGTTTGCTCTGCAGGTTCTTCCTGATACGTTAAGTGTACTTCTGGCGAATCCGGTGCTTCGTAGGTAGAGTCGATGCCGGTAAAATCTTTGATTTCGCCGCTGCGAGCCTTCTTGTATAAGCCTTTAGGGTCGCGCTGCTCGCAAACCTCAAGGGGAGTATCAACGAAAACTTCTACAAACTCCGTACCTTCAAGCAAACTGCGACAGTAGTCACGGTCTGCTTTAAATGGCGAAATAAATGCAGTTAACACAATGGTGCCCGAGTCTACAAATAATTTTGCCACTTCGCTGATGCGACGAATATTTTCAACTCTGTCTTTATCGCTAAAGCCTAAATCGCCACATAATCCGTGGCGCACGTTATCGCCATCAAGCAAATAGGTATGCTTTTGCTTTTCGTGAAGCTTTTTCTCAAGCAAGTTAGCCAGTGTAGATTTGCCAGAGCCACTTAGCCCCGTTAACCAAAACACTCGTGGACGCTGATTCAATTTTTCAGAGCGTGTAACTTTGTTCACTTCATGTTTATGCCAAACAACATTGTCGGTGGCCATTAGAAGTACCCTTCCATCTTTTTCTTCTCCATAGACCCAGAGCTATCGTGATCAATAACTCGACCCTGTCGCTCTGAGGTTTTGGTAAGCAGCATTTCTTGAATAACTTCAGGTAGGGTTGCCGCTGTTGACTCAACAGCACCGGTCAATGGATAACAACCTAGCGTACGGAAGCGAACAGAACGCATTTCTGGTACTTCGCCTTCTTCTAACGGCATGCGATCGTCATCTACCATGATTAGTACGCCGTCACGTTCTACTACAGGACGCGGCTTAGACAGGTACAACTGTGGAATATCGATGTTTTCAAGGTAGATATATTGCCAGATATCTAGTTCTGTCCAGTTAGACATTGGAAATACACGAATACTTTCGCCTTTGTTTACCTGTGAATTATAAATGTTCCACAATTCTGGGCGTTGGTTTTTTGGATCCCAGCGATGGTTGCTGTCGCGGAATGAGTAAACACGCTCTTTTGCACGAGATTTTTCTTCGTCGCGACGGGCTCCACCAAACGCTGCATCAAATTGATACTTGTTGAGCGCCTGCTTAAGAGACTGTGTTTTCATGATGTCAGTGTGCTTAGCTGAACCGTGTGAAAATGGACCTACGCCATGCTCAACACCTTCTTCATTAATATGCACTAGTAAATCGAAGCCGTGCTTTTCGGCTTGCTCATCACGAAATTTAATCATTTCTTGAAACTTCCACGTTGTGTCAACGTGAAGAAGTGGGAATGGAATTTTACCCGGTGCAAAGGCTTTACGTGCTAAATGAAGCAGTACCGAAGAGTCTTTTCCTACCGAGTAAAGCATTACTGGGTTGTCAAACTCAGCAGCAACTTCTCGGAAAATTTGGATACTCTCGGCTTCGAGTTGTTTCAAATGCGTGATAGACGGGATACTTGCAGTCATTTTGAAGTCCGATTTATGTTATATAAAAAAAAGTTATATGCGGGTTGTTTTTCTGCATAGAAAGATAACATATTTAATTTTAAAAGTAGTATGCCATTTTGCTATTTAAAATAGCTTTCTTATGCTTTAAAAAATAATTGCTATACAATTTAGGCATAAGCGCTATTTTCGCTCTCCAGAAAGTAAAAAAGCCCCAAACTGTTTTTGCAGTTTGAGGCTTTTTAAAAGTCAGAGCATTATCGATTATCTTGCATTGAACTGCTTTTGAAATTCATCGAAAGTCTCGGTTACACCTTCACGGGGCTTACCTGATTTGCTGAGTATCATTATGGTTAAGCTTGAAAGCACAAACCCAGGCACAATCTCGTACATCCAAGCACCTAAAGCCTGACCATTAATGGTGACAGGAAGGTAAATCCACAATAACACCGTTACCGCGCCTACAATCATGCCGCCTAGGGCTGCGCGACGAGTCATCTCACGCTTGAACAGGCTAAACAGGACTAGCGGGCCAAATGCGGCGCCAAATCCAGCCCACGCATTACTCACCAATGTCAGTATGGTGCTGTCTCTGTCGTAGGCTAAGAATATTGACACTAACGCGACCGCAACTACGCTAAGGCGACCAGCAACAACTAGCTCTCTATCAGAAGCATCTTTGCGTAAAAAGGCTTGATAGAAGTCGCTAGTTAATGAGCTAGACGTTACCAACAGCTGTGATGAAATTGTACTCATGATGGCCGCTAAAATAGCCGCAAGCAAAAAGCCCCCAATTAACGGGTGAAAGAGAATTTGTGAAAGGTAGATAAAGACGGTTTCAGGATCAATCTCGTTACCATTGCCTGTGATATAGGCTAACCCAAACAAGCCTGTCATTAATGCGCCGATGATAGACACTATCATCCAACTCATACCGATGTTTCGAGCCGCTGGAATATCTTTTACAGAGCGTATAGCCATGAAACGGACAATGATATGAGGCTGTCCAAAATACCCTAATCCCCATGACATTAATGAGACAATGCCAATAAAGGTAATCGTTTGGTTAGTAGAGGCATCCATAAATGCATCAAAAAGGGCAGGGTTAATGTTATCTAATGCGTCGATAGACGCACCAATACCGCCTAATTCACTGATGACCACTGCTGGCACCATGATGAGCGACACAAACATGATACAGCCTTGCACAAAGTCGGTCATACTTACGGCCATGAACCCGCCTACCAACGTGTAGGCAACGACAACCCCTGCAGTGACATACAAGCCAGTTTCATAGCTTAGTCCAAATGATGTTTCAAATAATTTCCCGCCGGCTACAACGCCAGAAGAGGTGTAAAGGGTAAAGAAGACAACAATCACGACAGACGCAATAACTCTGAGAAGACGAGAGTTATCAGCAAAGCGATTTTCAAAATAGTCTGGAATAGTAATAGAGTTATTTGCAACTTCGGTGTAAATACGAAGTCGAGGAGCAACAAGTAAATAATTGGCAAGTGCGCCAAGGGTCAAACCAACAGCTATCCAGCCTGCAGAAAGCCCTGAGACATACATTGCACCCGGAAGACCCATTAGCATCCAGCCACTCATGTCAGATGCACCAGCAGATAAAGCGGTTACCGCGGGACCCAACTGTCGACCACCAAGCATATACCCTTCAACATTGGTATCTGTTTGCCGGTAAGCAAAAAGACCGATACCCAACATTACAACAAAATACAAACCCAACGAAATAATCGTACCAGTAGCCATATATGTTCCCTATGATTTTTCTTCCATGCTATCACCAATATTTAGGAGTCTCCACGTAAGTAGGTACTCACCGGTTACTTTCTGAGCAGTGAATCGTAGATTGATGTGATGATGATGAAAGCCGACACCCGATTTTGTAGCGAAAAGACAGGATACGAGACAACACTATGAGCTTAGTAAATGAGCTTAAGTAAATGAGCTTAAGTAAATGAGTCGCAGATGATTATGCTTTAGGCAAGGGCGAGTGTTGCAGACTCAACGCGAGAGCGACCGCTGTTTTTAGCTTTATACAAAAGGTCGTCGCATGTTTTAATCACAGACTCTGAGTTAACCGAGCCATTCAGCGCCACTACACCACTTGAAAACGAAACGGTAAACGCCTTGTCTGTGTGTTTCCAGTGGGCGACACGAGAAAATGCGTCATTTAACTCATTGAGCACGCTTTTCACTTCTTGTTCACTGGAATTCTCAAAGTAGATTAAAAACTCTTCGCCACCATAGCGGCAAAGCAAGTCGGATTTGCGGATACGTTTTAGAATGGTTTGACTAAAGGTATTTAATACCTCATCACCTACAGCATGACCGTATTTGTCGTTAATGCGTTTGAAATGGTCGATATCAATAAGGGCAATACACGATGTAGGGTGTTTCCTGAGTAAGGATTTTAATTGTCTTAGCATGGCACGGCGAGTTAAGGCGCCAGTGAGTGAGTCGGTATCTGCCTTAGTGTCGCTTTTCCTTTTTGCTATCCATAGCCATGTAGTTAAAATTGAACAGATAATGGCTATAAGGGCAAATACTGCAGTGCGCAAATTCTCTGTTTCGCCAGCAAGTCCCGAGGTCTCACGCTGCAATGCTTCAAGTTCTTTTTGCCTATACTCTGCAAGTTCAACGTCCCGCGAGAGCATGCTTAATTTTGCGTTGTCATTGAGCTGGAAGCGCTCTGTGTGGTAATTCACTAGCGCAGAGCTGTACTTATTTTGGTTTGCAAAAGCTTTTTCACTGTCGCCTCTCACTGCGTATATATGCTTTAGCGCTTGAAATTTCGCCAGTATTGCAGTCTTCTTGTACGGTACAGCGTTAAACTTTTTTTCAAACGCCTTCTCGTATTCGCGAATTGCAGCATCAAATTGGGAATCGCTTCCGTTAACCGCAATGTACATGGCCTTAGCGATAGGCTTTGCGTCAGTGAGGTAAGCAGGCATGTCAATAGCTGAACTCAAAATTCTATTGGCTAACTCTGTTATCTTTTGTGTGTCGCCCTCAGCTAGACGAGAGCTGTAGATACTCATAAGCAATAGATCTACATAAATACTTTTGAAATCTTGTACAGGGGGCATGTATTTTTTTGCGTCTTCAATTAAGGCTAAAGCCTCAGCAAAACGACTAAGTCGGTTAAGAGCAGTAATTGCTAACAAAAAGTCAACAGTGTCCAAAGTACTATGCTGCTTTTTTAGGTAGATATATTCTTTGGCATGCTCCACAGCCTTGCTAGGTAAATTTAAATCGAGATAGCTTTCCGAAAGTAACCTATGTGCGTCATAAAGGTTGAATTCTTTTTCAAGTTTGTTGCTATTTTTAGGAACGGCGAGAAAGGGGATTGCGTATTCCATTTCGTTGATGGAACGTATGGGAGATGATGTAGAATACTCCTCAGCTAACCACATACTTGCCATCGCGACCGCTCGCTTATCGCCTGATTGAAGTATTTCTTGCTTGAGGTTGTAGAGCGACGGAATAGTTGTACTTAAACGTTTGAGGGAGCCTTTGTAGTCGCTCACCCCTTTTACATAAAAATAATAAGCTTTTAAGTAAACATAGGTTCTTAGGTCTATCGATTTTAACTTAAGCCAATTTTTCTCTAATAGCGGCCGTTTAACTGTTATAGGAACTTGAGGCAAACCTTGGTGTTCTACATTTGATAGTGCCATGATATGGCGAAATACAACGGCTATTTCCGAATTATCAGACTGAATACCGCTTTGCTGTAGCTGTTTTGCAATGTCTTTATTAGTAAGTTCAGAAGGGTAGTTCCACTCATAAAGAACAGCATGTGCCAGATTTGCATAAGCATCTACCTGATTTTTCATGCTGACATCATTGCCAGAGGCTAGGGAAGGGGACGTTATCAAAAGCATAAGTACGCACTTAAGCATTAGCTTATTTGCAAAATGACATAATGACGTTACTGCTGTGCCTTTAATGCTACCAGCGCGCTTTTTTGATCTACGGCTCACTTACTGTTCTTAACTCTATACTGCTTAGGACGAATTGAACTTGTCTCAATAGGTAATTTTGCACGCTTACTTAGCTACTACTTGTAGCCTATATGCGACACTGTCTAATTAGTCTAAAGTATAGAGTTTACAGCGCTTGGTTGCACCTTAAATTTTTAGAATGAATATAAGGCTATTTTTGCTACCAAGTCGACGACGTTGACAGCAAATTAGCGTAAGTAGATAGAAAAGCTATAGCGGTTGAAAAGCTATACACTTTTTATGTTTTCTTAAGCAGAAAATTGAATTCTATTGGCCACCGCGTCTTTCATAGTTGATAGGTCGCTGCCTTTGTTGCCCACGACTATTATACTGGCCTGTTGCATTTTAAAGCTCTCGCCGTGAAAGGAGTCATCTTCGAATTCGCTTGGCACTTTAAAATTGTCACGACTTGGCACCACAAAAACTGACATTTTACCCTGCGGTGTATCGACAATAAGGTGCAGGCTTTGTACGGTGCTGAGGTGGCAGTAGTTGGCAACCTCTACCCCATCAATCATGGTGTCGAAGCTAGCGCCAAAGCTCGCCAGTTTCGCGTTTACCATATTTAAATCAACGGGTAATAGGGAGTGAGATTCCTCTACATCAGCATATTGCATATGAGCCAGCGCATGGTCGCCCAAACTAATGGACTGCTGCTGAAGCATAGTAAAACTAATCCCCACAGCAAATGCGACAGATGCGGCTATCGCAACATACCAGCGACTTCTTTTCTTGTAGCGGCTAAATTCATCCGCCGACTGCTGCCAAATAAGTTTACTCGCTAAATCTTCTGGTACATCAACTTTAAAAGTTTGCTTAAGCTTACTGTCCAATACTTTTTGTTCCTGCCAAAAAGCGCGCTTTTTCTCATCTGCATTTGCAGCAGCGACTAAATCGCTGTCAGTTGTATTAGGATCAGCGTAAATTCTACGTCTAAATTCTAATTCATCCATTAGCTTGACCTCTATGTTGATTCTGTTTCTCCAGCGCCTCTTTTAACTGATTTCGAGCCCGAAAAAGCCGTGTCATTACTGTGTTTTTGTTGAGATCTAACTGAGTCGCTATTTCTTCACCGCTAAAACCAAATAACAGCTGCAGAATAAGCGGCTCTCTATATTCAATGCTTAAGGTACCGAGTAACCTATGCAGCTCTCGTTCTTTAATATCGCCTTCAGCTTGCTGAGTGTCGTCGTGAATGAAAACATCATCGATATCTACGAGCTCTAATTGTTTTCGTTCGAAGCGGCGGGCATTTTCACGGCGCAATATAGTGATTAACCAACCTTTGGCGGCTTTTTCGTCATTTAAAGCGTCGAGAGAACGCCATGCCCGTAGGAATGTTTCTTGAACAATGTCTTCCGCCACACTTTTGTCTTTGACTAACCAGTAGGCATAACGAAAAATATCGGCGTGAAATGCTTTCACTAAGGCTTCATATCTTTGATGCTTTGCTTTCATACTCGATAAGACCTGAGTGTTATCGATTTTATTTCGAGCAAACATAAAATAAATTCCAAAAAGGGTTAATTTTTTTAACGTCTCACACCAAATACCGACTCAAAGAAATCTAAAAGGCATCTTTTGAGCAAAAAAAAGCGCCATGCTTTTAAGCGACGGCGCTTCTTAGAACTCTATTTGGAAAATACAGAACGTTTACATAGCGCTTTGGGTTGCTATCCAGCTATCGATGTTTTCCTCAAGCATTGAAAGCGGGACCGGTCCATACTTTAATACTTCATCATGAAAACCTTTCCAATCGAAGTTGTCGCCGAGCTCGTTCATCGCTTTTTCGCGCAGCTCCATAATTTTTAACTTTCCAATCATGTACGCTGTAGCCTGCCCAGGCATCGCAATATAGCGTTCAATAGCCTTTTGTGCATCATATTCTGGGTTCGGCGTATTTTCTACTAAGTAATTAACGGCTTTTTCGCGAGACCACTTTTTAGCATGAATGCCGGTGTCTACGACAAGACGACAAGCACGCCACAGCTCCATAGCTAATCTACCAAAGTCAGAATAGGGGTCTTCATAAAATCCCATATCTTTAGCAAGCTCCTCAGTGTAGAGTCCCCAGCCCTCGGTGTAAGCGGTAAAGCTTAAGAACTTTTGGAACTGCGGAATACCGTCGAGCTCTTGAGCAATGGTACGCTGCATATGATGGCCTGGAATGCCTTCATGATATGCCAAAGCCTCTAGCTGGTAAGTTGGCATCGCTTTCATGTCGTATAGGTTAGCATAGTAAATGCCTGGTCTACTGCCATCTTGTGCCGGGCTCTGATAGAAAGCTTTCCCCGCCGACTGCTCTCTAAACGCCTCAACGCGTTTTACTATCATTGGCGCTTCGGGAAGTATTCCAAAATATTCAGGGATCATCTCTCTCATATCATCGATAGCTTGCTTAGCATCGTCTAGATATTGCTGTCTGCCCTCGGGAGTAGAGGGAAGGTAGAACTGGTCGTCTTCGCGCATAAATACGAAAAACTCTTGCAGCGTGCCTTCAAACCCTACTTCTTTCATAATGCCGCGCATGGCGTTGTGAATACGTTGTACATTTTCTAAACCTATGTCATGCACTTCTTGTGCAGTAAGGTCGGTGGTAGTGAACCAGTTTAGACGGTTTTGGTACCACTTATCGCCATCAGGCAAACGCCATACACCATCGCCTTCAGGTGATAATGTTTTTTGATGCTCAAGCTCATTGATAAAGCGGGTATAGGCTGGTTTTACTGAAGCCGTAAGTGCGCTTTTAGCGTCTGTGAGCAGCGTTGTCTTTTCACTGTCACCAATGTCCAATGCATTCACTTTGTTTTGGAAGTCGTTCAATAATGTTGAAGGTGTGTCTGAGTCATCAAATGGCGCGCCCTTTATCACATTTTCAGAGGCATCCACCATTTGGTCATAAGCCCATTTTGGCGGAAATACGCCTACTTTCTCTCTTATCTTCATTTGGTCGATAACTTGATCAAAGTAGGTACTTACATTATTTAGTCGGCTGATATACGCCACTGCATCTTCTTTGCTCTTCACACTATGAATGTTAATTAGGAAGCTTGGGACTTGGGTATGAGCCGCTCTGAATTGATGAACAATGTACCTGTGGTCACGAAACTCGTCATTGGCCAAGTCTCTCTCAATACCAAGCTTGTATAAACGCAAGCTTAAATTTTCTTGGTCACTCAGTTTTAGCGTGTCGAAATTCTCTAGTGTCTTAAGCCTGTTCTTTGCTATAGCAATACGCGCGTCTTTCTCGTCTTCGCTAATGTCATCCCACTTGTCATAATCCCACTTTTTTCCTAAGTAGCTTTGAAAAAGTGGTGAGCGTTTAAGGTCATCTTCAAATGAGTTCTCAAAAAAAGTAGCAAGACGTTGGGATTCCGTTTGCCCTAACTCGCTCTGTGATTTTACTTCCGGCGCTTGGGATTGAGGTGTTTCATTGGCAGGTGAACACGCCGTTAGCGTTACAAGTGCTAACGCAACTGGTGTTAGTGAAAAGAGTGACGTTTTCATGTTATCTCCCGGTATTGGTTGGCCGCACTATTGTTGGTGCGGCTATTTTTATTGTTTTGTTATCTTCTGTCGTTTTTCGCAAATTTACTGTATTCACTCACTGGCGCTATTAATTAGCGCTATTAATTAGCGTTATTAATTAGCGCTAGTGAGTGGCACGATTTACTCGCTTACACTGTTTACTGACGATGTAGGGTAAAGCTTAGAAAGTGTAGCGCCTTTCTGTTTAGCGTGCATAAAATGCGCTTTTCTTGCCGCCTCAACTTCTGACATCAGTTCAGACAGAATTTGATTAATACTGTCTGTGCTTTTAGCATCATTAGATTTTGAAAAACGCGCTTGTTGTAATTTATCCAGAGGCCTTCTAATCGCTACTGTGTCGCTTGAGTCTTCTGGCATTGACCGCCCACTCTCATTGCCATTTAAGACGCGAAGCCATACTTGTAACGCACTATCAATTTGTGAAATATCTTTTGCTTTCAGTATGCTAATAAGGGCGTTATACGCTTTCTTTTCAACGCTAGAATTGTGTTGATGGCTCAATACGCCTGACGTAGACAGGCTACTTCTATTCTCACTCATTTGAGAGCCTTGGCGACTTCTCTTAATAAACAGTACTAAAACAACAAGGGTAACTAACCAACCCAATGCCAGCACGCTAATGAGCAGCCAAAGTGCTGTTGTATCGCTTGATTCTGCAACCTTAGGCTCATTTGCCTTAATGTCAGAAGCGGCATTTGAAGGCGATTGGGCCACAGAGGGCGTTTCATCTTCTGGCGCTGCTTGGAGCGGGGCACTATTGGTTCGCCCAGAGGCCGCGAGCACATTAATTGAGCGGGGAGGGATAGTCGCATACTCTGTTTGCTCAGTAAGCGTATTGAACCAAGGAATAGTGACCTCCGGCAAAACCATTTTGCCAGGTTCCGTTGGAATAATAGCCAGCGAGCTTTGTCGCTGAGCAATTAGGTTTTGATTTTTTTCAACTGTAGTCGTGTTTGATTGATCTGGGTATAGCTTGAACGTAGGCGGATAGAATTCCGGTATTTCAGGCAATTGCTCTTCAACGACACCAAGGGCGGTGAGAGTGACAATTCGCGTGACGGGCTCACCGACAATAAAATTATCACCTTGCGGCCACTCTTCATCAATTCTCACCATTTCAGAAGGTAACCATGCATAATCAATATCACGAGGAATAGGGTTAATATTAACGACAATATCTGGCCCCACACGGTTAATTTGTTGCGTGCGATTAAAAAAGCCAAACCGTTGATTAGTATTTGCCGCCATCACCTCACCGGTAAATACAGGGCCTCGTAGGGTGAATTCTCCAGAAGCTTGCGGCACCACAGCAAATTGCCGCTCAATAATTTGATAACGTCTTCCATTTAATATATCGGCGTACTGCTTGTCGTCGCCTAGTTGTCTTATTTCTGCATTTTCCATTTCTGGCGCTTGTAAACTGCCTCTCTCGATATTGCTCGAGAGATGAAGTTTTACGGTGTACAGCAATTGCTGATTTAGATAAGCCTCGTTCTTATCAATATCAGTCGTGACGAAGTAATCCCTTGCTACGTTTGTTTGCTCCTGTACTGGGATCACTGAAACTTCAATGGGTGTTGTGGTTTTATCTTCTATGCGCAAAGACGGAATGGTAAATGTCCCTTCCTTTCGAGGAAACAGGGTAGTAGTCCAGGTGGTGGTGCGCTTCGCATCAAAATTCACTATAGAGGTTTGACTGCTCACCGACGTTCGCCCCACTACAAAGTCCTTTAGCAATGATGAGCTGTCGAACGCATCCCGATCGGCGCTGCCATTTGCCGTAACTGTGAGTCTTATAGCTTCGTCTAACATTACCGGGTTGCGATCGATAGTGGCTTCAACTGACTCAATATCAGCCTGCACATGAAAACTGACGAAAAAAGTACAAATTAACGTTAATACTGTAGATTTAGATAAAGCTTTCATCTACCAATCTCTCCGGTTTGATGGCATTCGCTGCCTTTTGCGTTTCTCAGCCTCTAGCTGCATTTTTCTTTTTAGCAAAAATGCAGGGTCATCAGGTACTCTTCGCATTAGGTTTTCCATGCGTTGCATTTCTTCTTTTTCTGCATCCGTTAGCGGTTCTTGTTGAGCTTGAAAACCACTAGATGAATCTGGTGATTCTTCTTCAGGTTCACCAACGTTTTCATTTTGCTCACCGGTCTCTGTAGATTCTTTGCTATCGGTTTGCTCATCTGATTGCTGTTGCCTGTCTTGCTGCTCAGATTGCTCTAAACTTTGATTCTGTTCTGAGCTTTGATTTTGCTCTGAGCTTTGCTGTTCAGCACTGTTTTCATTGTCAGAACTGTTCTTGTTTTCAGAGTCCTTGGATTGTTCCCCTTGCTCCTGACCTTGCTCTGACTGATTTTCTTGGGGCTGGCTATCGTGAGACTGCTCCCCTTCTTGTTGATCGCTCTTTTGATTCTGCTGCTCTTGATTTTGTTTCTCTTGTTCCTGCTGCTGACTAATCAGCTCTTCAAGCAATGTCTTGTTAGCTTTGGCGTCCTCAAAGTCTGGCTGGCGCTCTAACACCTCGTTGTACTTTTCAATAGCCGCCTCAAGTTTACCGAGCTTGGCAAGGGCATTGCCTTGATTGTACAGACTGTCAATGCCAGGGACGTCTTGATAGGCAGCTAATGCCTCCTCAAATCGGCCAGCTTTATAGAGTGACGATGCTTTCCAGTTTTTGTTTTCAAACTGCTCTGCAGCATCTCTAAATTGCTCTTGCTGGTAGCTATTCAGGCCTTCTTGGTCTGCATTTAAAAATGGAGTTTGCCACCACGATAGGGGCGCATCAGATGCGGTGTTAGTTTGGGCTGGCTGCTCTGCAGATGTCTGTGCGTATGCTAATTGGCTATCAAAAGGGGCTAGCACGCTAACGACGACAAAAAAGAGTAAGCCTCGGCGAAATGCAAAAGCGGCAAAAGGCAAGATGAGTAATACCAAGTATGGACCTACCTCTTTCCACTGGTCGCCACTTGGATTGCTTTCTCCTTCGCTACTGTCGTTGGTATCTCGCTCTAACAATGAGGTAGCGCTTAGCGCTTCAATATCGTCATCATTTGAGGTAAAGGATTCAAGCTGGCCGCCGCTTGCTTTTATAACGCCACGAACCACGTCCTCTTTTAGCTTAGGAATAACGATACTGCCTGATGTATCTTTAAGAAGCTCGCCATTTAGCTGTCGAATTGGTGCGCCTTCAGCACTACCCAACGTCAGTGCGTTCACTGTAAATGGAATGCCGCTCACATATTCTTGAAGCTCTTGCTGCTGACCAAACTCAATACCATCTGTTATCCAGTAAATTGCCCCGTTGTTAAAGCCGGCATTGGTTAACAGCTCGACGGCCGCTTCTATGCCAAGAAGTGGATCGCTACCAGGTACGGGCATGATCTCTGGGGATAAACTGGGAAGTAGACTAGTAATGTTCGCGGCATCTTCGGTTAAAGGGCTTATAACGAAGGCGTCGCCTGCATAGGCCACCAACCCCATTTCGCCCTCAGAGATCGTGTTGACTAAATCGATGGCCTTGTATTTGGCGCGAGTGAGCCTGTCCGGTGTCATATCCGTTGCTCGCATTGACATCGACATGTCAATAACTACCACGTGCCCCATTTTAAGCTGATAAACCGGTTGGGGAAGGCGTTCCCATGTTGGACCTGCAAGCGCTACAACGGCAATACACCATGTGAATGGAAGTAACCAAAGTGGTGGGCGTTTTCCTTTTTCTACTTTGCCCACAACCATATGGTTATAGAGGTGGGCGGGAATAACCGATTGCCAGCCCGAATACTTCGTAGAGCGAGTTCTTAGCCACACATAAAGCACTAACAACGGGATTGCACTGTAAAACCACTCAGGTCGAATAAAGTGAAAGTTGTTTAAAAAGTCAGTGTTGATCACGCCTGCTTCTCCACGCTTTCTTTATCGGTGTTTTTTAAGCTCATACCACCAAACAGCGACTTTAAAAATGCAACTATTATCCATAACACTGAGCCTAATAAAGCGAAGGCTAACGGGTAGTAAAACAATGCCGTAAGCGGGCGCATTTTGCGAGTTTCACCTTCGATAGGCTCAAGAGTATCGAGCTGTTGATAAATGGAATTGAGTTCTTCAGCATTGCGAGCGCGAAAATACTGCCCGCCAGTAGAGCTAGCAATATCTGAAAGCATCGTCTCGTCTAGCTCTTGGGAAGGATTTATTTGTCGGCTGCCGAAAAAGCTTTGAATGAGCATTTTGTCAGCGCCTACACCAATCGTGTATATTTTTACGCCTTTATTAATTGCCAGTTCCTTTGCTTGTTCTGGTGTAATGTTACCTGCTGTGTTTTGACCATCAGTGAGAAGAATGAGCACGTTATTTGATTCATCTTTTGCATCAAACCGTTTTACCGCTAGGCCTATTGCATCGCCAATAGCAGTCTGTTCACCGACTAACCCGATAACGGCTTCACTGAGAAGTGTAGATACGGTTTCTCTATCGTACGTGAGGGGCGCCTGAACATACGCTGTATCAGCAAATAGAATTAGTCCTAACCTGTCACCCACCCGGCGTTGAATAAAATCGTACACCACAGACTTTGTCATTGTTAGCCGATTAACCTGCCGGCCATTTAACTGCATATCGTCTATTTTCATGCTGCCGGATAAATCAACCGCAAGCATCATTTCTCTGCCTTCATTTGGAATGCTGACGGGCTGACCTAGCCACTGGGGTTGAGCGGCAGCCGTTACTAACGCTAGCCATATAAGCGTTGCTGACGCCAGCGCGACCTTACTCTTTTTAACCGTTCGGTCTTCATTATGTTGCTCCGGACGCAGTCTAGGCACTCGAAGAGCAGCCAACGAAGGTTCTGACGCCTTAGGTACTAGAAACCTCACTATCAAGGGCAAAGGCAGCGCAAGAAATGCCCACCACCAATTGAAATCCAGCATTATGATGTTGCCTCTAAAAACGACGGAATACGATGTTGCCTTGGAAATGTTGCGTTTTTAATCCACATTTTTACAGCATCATGGGAGACAGCAAAATCAGTATGCTGTGCACTATTTCGATAAAGGTTTGCATGTAACGTAGTCAAGCCTTCATTAAGGGCTTGCGCGTTTTTAGGGCACGAAGCTAACAGAAAATCTCGCCACTGCTGAGTATGCAGGCTACTGATGCGTTCTTTAGGAAAGTAGGAAAGGGCGGTTCGCTTTAATAATGTATTTAACTGAACAGGCCAATCATCGGCATGCTCTGATATTGTCCCTAATGCCTTTAATGCTTCCTTGCGAGGTCTGTTGAATGCAATTCGACGTTTTATGAAAACAATGAGGGCAATCAATACAACCACACTCAATAGCATTAAAAGCCACCATCCCCAATCGAGTGGCCACCAATCAACGCCCGTAGGTGTTTTAATGTCTCGTAGTTGCAAAAGTGGATCTTGTTCTGGTGATGCTTGTAACGCCATTACACTTTCTCTCTTTGCATACTTTGAAGTTGCTCATCTAATGGATAGGCGCTAGAGACGTGAAAGCGTGCAATGCCCATTTGCTTAAGCGTTTGCGTAATGGCTGTGTTTTGTTCTTCGCGCCATTCACTGTAGCTGAGCGTTTCCTTGCTATCGCCAAGTACCCAACGCTGATTCACAACGCCATCAGACACGTTGACGCTTTGCAGCGCGTTGGTTTCTGGCAATTTGTGTTCGAAAGGATCATCAACAACGATAGCTCTCACTTCACAATGACGTGTAAGGTGCGTTAAATGCTGTTGTGCCGAGGTGCTCATGTTTTGAAAATCAGAAACTAAGTAAACCAAACTACCAGGCTTAGCCAAACGCCTTGCTCTAGCGCAAGCGTCAGAAAAAGCATTTTGGTCGCGAGCAGTATTCGGCTGCTCCTCATGAGTACCCTGGCTTAATGCTATTAGCTCATGGCAAACGTGAAGTACGGCTTTTTTTCTACTTAATGGTTTTACTTCTTTGTGACTATTTTGATTAAAAACTAAGGCGCCTACTTTGTCTCCTCGGGCGGCGGCAGACCAACTTATTAGCGAAGAAATATGCGCTGCTTGAACGGCCTTTGTCAGTAGTTTTGTACCAAACCCCATGGAAGGAAGGTAGTCGCAGAAAATAAAAACAGGACGTTCTCTTTCTTCTCTATAAATTTTGGTATGGGTTTTTCCAGTTCTCGCAGTTACGCGCCAGTCGATGGCTCGAATATCGTCACCGGGCTGGTAATGGCGGGCCTCATCGAATTCCATGCCTCTACCTTTATGCTTGGTGAGGTAGCTCCCGCTTAAGCGCGCTTGTGGCACCTTTTTGGGAGTTAAGTTCATCAGTTTTGCCAGCTGCTGATAGCGCAGTAACTCTGCGGTCGTCAGATTTACCCCATCGCTTTTTAACTTCTCTAATTGCGAGTAAATGTTCGACATGGCTTAGGGTACGGCAACGGTAGCGACTATTTTATCCAGTACATCATTAACAGTAACGCCTTCGGCCTCTGCCTGATAAGACAAAATAATTCGGTGTCTCAGTACATTGTGAACAACGGCTTGAATATCATCAGGCCCAACAAAGTCACGGCCGCTAAGCCAGGCGTGGGCGCGAGCGCAGCGGTCTAGTCCGATAGTAGCTCGTGGACTCGTTCCCATAGCAATCCACTGAGCAAGGCTGTCGTCGAAAAGCCCAGGTTTGCGCGTAGCCATGATAAGTTGCACGAGGTAATTTTCTAATTCAGGTGCCATGTAAAGGGATAGCGCCTCTTTACGAGACGTGAAGATATCGTCTTGACTCAGTGTTGGCGGTGTCACAGGCGGTTGCGATAACGCCTCTCCTCGAGTAAGTCGTAAAATCTCTAATTCAGTATCTGCATCGGGATAGTCAATATCAACATGCATTAAAAATCTGTCGAGTTGTGCTTCAGGGAGTGGGTAGGTTCCTTCCTGTTCTAGCGGATTCTGCGTTGCCATCACTAAAAATAGAGGAGGCAAAGGGTAAGTTTTACTTCCTACCGTTATCTGACGCTCTGCCATGGCTTCTAACAACGCAGACTGTACTTTAGCAGGTGCTCGGTTAATCTCATCGGCGAGTACTAAATTATGGAAAAGGGGGCCTTTCTGAAAAACAAACTCTCCTGTTTCAGGGCGATAAATGTCTGTTCCCGTTAAATCAGCAGGCAACAAATCCGGTGTAAACTGAACTCGATGAAAGTCGCCATCCACGCCATTGGCCAAGGCATTAATAGCACGGGTTTTAGCAAGACCTGGCGGTCCTTCCACAAGAAGGTGTCCATCGGCGAGTAGCGCTATTAAAATACTTTTTGTTAATGCATGTTGACCGATAATTTGTTGATCAAGGTATGCATGTAATTGTTTAAATTGCTCTGCTGCCATATTGCCATTTTTCCAATTAAATTCTAGTTATCAGGAAGTGCCCGTGACGCTTATGAGGAAATGTCGACCACTTTGCACAAAAAAAGCGTAGTTTCTGAGGTCATCACCTAGACTTACCTAAACAATGACACAAAACAGACTGTGTTTCTCATATAAGGTTCATTTTGCATTACTTCAAGTCACTTATGTGGATGAAAATGAGAAATGCCATATTAAATTGCGAAGAAATTCTGGTGAGGCTGATAAGAAACACGATCTACACGCCTAATCTCGCTAAAAGGTAGTCTGCCCATATTCTTTGCTTGATAACCGTTATTCTCTTCGCATTATTTGCTATTTTGTTCATAGTTTGTAAAAATCGATGTTATTACAGGTCAGACCACTTAGGTCAGGTGTCGATAGCACTTGCTGAGGGTCACTAATTTAGGTGCATTATGTCCACAAAACAATCAGTTACAACCCGAGAGGGTGATCGTATCGCTATTGTCGCGGGGTTACGTACTCCTTTCGCAAAGATGGCGACATATTTTCACGGCGTTCCCGCTGTAGACCTAGGCAAGATGGTCGTGAACGAACTTCTTGTTCGCCACGGAATTCAAAAAGAGTGGGTGGATCAGGTTGTCTATGGACAAGTAGTGCAAATGCCTGAAGCGCCAAACATTGCTCGTGAAATTGTATTGGGCACTGGCATGAATGTGCATACCGATGCGTACAGCGTCTCACGAGCGTGTGCCACAAGCTTTCAGTCTACGGTTAATATTGCCGAGAGCATGATGGCGGGACACGTTCAGGTTGGCATTGCAGGTGGCGCCGACTCTACGTCTGTATCTCCTATTGGTGTGTCTAAGAATTTAGCCAGAGCGTTGGTTGATTTGCAAAAAACGAAAACTCTTGGTCAGAAGCTGAACATTTTCAAGCGTCTTGGTCTTAAAGATTTAGCCCCTGTACCGCCTGCAGTTGCAGAGTATTCATCGGGACTGTCAATGGGACAAACCGCAGAGCAAATGGCGAAGTCTCATGGTATTAGCCGTGAAGAGCAAGACAAATTGGCTCACCGCTCGCATAGTTTTGCAGCGAAAAGTTGGGAAGAAGGCAAATTATCCGATGAAGTTATGACTGCCTACGCCGAACCGTACAAAGGCGCTCTTGAGCGTGATAACAATGTGCGTTTTAACTCAACGTTAGAAGGTTACGCTAAGCTACGTCCTGTTTTTGATAAGAAATATGGCTCTGTGACTGCGGCTAACGCCACGCCCCTTACTGACGGTGCATCTGCCGTTATCATGATGACAGAAAGTCGTGCTAAAGAGCTAGGATATACCCCACTTGGCTACATCAAGAGCTATGCATTTTCTGCTATTGATGTGTGGGAAGACATGTTAATGGGACCTTCTTATGCTACACCCATTGCGTTAGATAGAGCCGGCATGACGCTAAACGACCTTACCTTAATAGAGATGCACGAAGCATTTGCTGCGCAAACACTTGCCAATGTAAAAATGTTTGCAAGCGATAAATTCGCCAAAGAAAAGCTAGGGCGAAGCAAAGCCACGGGCGAAATTGATATGGATAAGTTCAATGTAATGGGCAGCTCGATTGCTTACGGCCATCCATTTGCCGCTACGGGAACTCGTATGATTACGCAGATGCTAAATGAGCTAAATCGTCGTGGAGGCGGAAGTGGCCTTCTTACAGCATGCGCAGCCGGTGGTTTAGGCGCAGCTATGATTGTGGAGACAGAATAATATGAGTCAGGAAAATATGAGCCAAAACACAGAAGTGAACGAGGCAGCCACGCCCACCACAGGTGCGTTTACGTTGACTAAGCAGGACAACGGCGTTGCTATTTTAAGCATGGATGTGCCTGGTGAGAGCATGAATACGCTAAAAGCCGAGTTCGGCGATGAAATTAGCGCAATGCTAGATGATATTGAGCAAGACAATAGCATTAAAGGCGTAGTCGTCATTAGCGGTAAGCGTAATTCGTTTGTTGCTGGCGCCGATATCTCTATGCTTGCAGCATGCAAAACAGCCGAAGATGCAACAACAATTGCTGCTGGTGGCCAAGCTGTGTTCGACCGAATTGAAAATATGAAGGCAACATTTGTCGCTGCCATCCACGGACCTGCCTTAGGCGGCGGTTTGGAATTGGCGCTTGCTTGTCACTATCGCGTATGTACAGACGCACCAAGCACGCAGGTTGGTTTGCCTGAAGTACAGCTTGGATTGCTACCTGGGAGTGGCGGAACACAGCGTCTTCCTCGATTAATCGGTATTCAGCAAGCGATGAAAATGATGCTTACTGGTTCGCCAGCTAGAGCGAAACAAGCTAAGAAGTACGGCATTGTTGATGAGGTAGTGCCTGAAAGTGTGCTACTCAAGGTGGCTGAGCAATTTGCGCTTAAGCGCAAGCCAGAGCGTGAAGCGCCGCAAAAAGGGCTAATGAACAAAGTATTGGAGACTACCGGTCCTGGTCGCAATATGATGTTCAAAAAAGCACGTGAAGCCACATTTGCTAAAACTAAGGGCAATTACCCTTCACCTGGCTACATTATTGATGTTATTGAAACTGGCATTAATGATGGAATGAAAGCGGGTTTAAAGGCAGAAGCTGAAGCATTTGGTAAATTGGTGATGACGCCAGAGTCATTCCAACTTCGTCAAATATTCTTTGCTACTACCGAAATGAAAAAGGAAAACGGTGTAGAAGGCGTCAGCCCTACAAAGATGAAGAAAGTAGGCGTTTTAGGCGGTGGCCTCATGGGCGGCGGTATTGCCTTTGTTACATCAACAAAGGCTGGCGTGCCTGTGCGTATTAAAGACGTGCGCGCAGAAGGTATTACTAATGCAATGAAGTACAGCTATGACATCTTAAATAAAAAGGTGAAGAAGCGTTTTATTCGCAATAGTGAAATGCAGAAGCAATTAGCCTTGCTAACGGGAACACTGGACTATAGCGGTTATAAAGATATTGATATCGTTGTAGAAGCCGTTTTTGAAGATCTTGATTTAAAGCAAAAGATGGTGGCTGACATTGAAGAAAATTGTAAAGAAACAACAATTTTCGCATCAAATACGTCATCTATTCCTATCACGCAAATTGCTGAGAAAGCTGCCCGTCCAGAAAATGTCATTGGTCTGCACTATTTCTCCCCGGTAGATAAAATGCCGTTGGCGGAAGTGATTGCTCATGATAAAACCTCAGATGATGTCATTTCATCTACGGTTGAGTTTGCGAAGAAGCAGGGTAAGACACCGGTTGTCGTTAAAGACGGCGCAGGCTTTTATGTGAATCGTATTTTAGCGCCTTACATGAATGAAGCGGCTAACTTAATCTTAGATGGCGAGCCAATTGAGCATATTGACAAGTCTTTAGTGAAATTTGGGTTCCCAGTTGGCCCAGTCAAGCTACTTGATGAGGTTGGTATAGACGTAGGCACCAAGATTATTCCATTTTTAGTGGAAGCGTTTGGTGAGCGTTTCACCGCGCCTTCTGCATTTGACAAAGTGTTGTCTGATGGACGTAAAGGTAAGAAAAACAAGAAAGGATTTTACGATTACGAAGGTAAGAAGCCTGGTAAAGAAGTCGATGAAAGCATTTATGAATTATTAGGGCTATCACCGTCAAGTAAGCTTAGCGAGAAAGAAGTGGCAGAGCGCTGCGTTCTGATGATGCTGAACGAGGCTGCTCGCTGTTTAGATGAAGGTGTTATTCGCAATGCCCGTGACGGTGATATTGGTGCTATATTCGGTATTGGATTCCCGCCGTTTTTGGGTGGTCCGTTCCGATACATGGACACGCTTGGCATAAAGCATGTTGTAGCTAGGCTAAATCATTACTCTACCGCTGTTGGTGATAAGTTCGCGCCAGCTGATGTACTGGTGAAGATGGCGGAAAGCGATAAGTCGTTTTACTAACATCTAGTGAAGTATGATATAAAAACGGGGCATTTAATAAATGCCCCGTTTTTTTTGTCTTTTTTTAAGTAAGAGCTTTTTTAAATAAGGGCTTCTAGTCAGAGACCTAAGTTGAACCCACAGCAAGTTGCTAAAGCACCACCGGCTTTGCAAAAATGCCCTTAGCTACTTCAAGTAAGTTTGAACCTTAAAATAAAGCAGGGTTAATAATGCTGCGGCAAAAAAATACTTCGATGTGAATACATACTCACCCTTAGCCGCTGCGAAATACATTACCATCAGCCAGCAGTACACAATATTCACAACGATCAACCCTTGGCCAAATCGACAAAGCTTACTAACGTCTTTAATGAGTTGCATCGTATATACCTGCCCCTAAACCCGCGCCGAAGTCAGCAGCAACCTGGAGGGCTCCTATGTAACCGGCAGTGAACAGCATGGCCGTTAATATTGGTCCGATGCCACCAGAAATATTGTCTAATTCATGAATTGTTAGCTCTTGCATTTCCCGCCTCTTTATTTGTTTAATAAATAGGTTAAAACGACCTAGAGCCGTTTTTAAATTTTAAAGTTTAAAACTTATTTACTCACGATGATTTCAAGAAGAGTAGTGGATTCGATATAGTTTATTAACTGACCGTTAGCCTAGAATTGATTTACCGCTATTTCAGTGCAAAGAGTTTGTTGTTAATAATCAACGCTAAAAGGTGTTTTTTCGTAACCATTAGGTTACTGATATGTTAAATGCTGGTCGTTCGTCGATTTTCGTTCATGTAACTGTAATTTGTGCTGGTTTATTGAGCATTTATGGTTAGAATCACCCCGTTTTCTTTAGTTACTATCGGTATATTATTCAAGGCGAGCCTTCATATTATAAAGATAATACTGATGTCAAAAAAATGACGCCTCACTTAACAGAGACCTTTATTACTGCAACCATTTTGGTGGCGATCATTTTTATGGCGATACAATGTTCAAAGTGAATGATGTTACCGTTTGAATAAACAGGCAATGATTACTTGATATGGTTTAATCAAAACCCTTCGAAATTGTGGAGATGTAGAGTGTTGTCACTTGTTCTAGTATGCATGATATTTAGCGCCTATTTTTATGTAGAGGCGTTTAAGTGGGGTATGAATGCCAGACGCTGGGCTGCTGCCGGTTTACTCCTTGGGCCTGCAGTGCTTCCCATGTTCTCTATTTCGCGTCATATTCATTGGCGCAACGCTGTAGGCTACAACAACCTCTTTGTTGCCGCATAAGCGCTTACAGGACGCTTTGACCTAACGCTGCAAAAGGTGCCAGTGGAATGTGTGGTGATGGGGAGATTCGAGGGCGAATAGAGGGCGAATAGAGGTCGAGTGATTCGGTAAAAGCTAGGCATAAAAAAAGAGAGCCGAGGCTCTCTTTTTAGAATCTGTGTTAGCGCGCATTACCAGCCTAAACCGCGGCCATTATTACCACTACGAGGCTTTGGAACATAGCTTTCTGTCGCTACTTCTTTCTTAGTCTCAGGAGCCTGTTTGGCGCCGTCTTGCTTGTCAGCAGCAACTGGTGTAGCGGTAGATAGTACTAGTGCAACAGCGTACTCTTTTAACATGTCTTTTCCTCTGATTTTTAAATTTTTTTTAAACGAACAAACAAAGTCGATTTGAATTTTTATTGTTGACTCTTACCGACGATTATATCTTTGCTAAACTTGTGCCAGTTTTTAAAAATTATTTAAATACAAGGGCTTACATTGGGCTTGTTGTTTTTTTGACGGTTTTTTAATACCAAAGTCTATTAAACTTTTACCTAATAGGCGGTAAATTGCCGGAATGAATTGTGAGGATGAGGCAGACCTTGGCCTGCCATAAAATGCATTTTTAGAAGGTTTGGAATAGTAGGCTGTTATCTACTGTAGGTCTGCGTTGCCAAGGATGGTATTTAGCTGGTGATTTTCGGTAAGTAGTTTTTCAAAGCGCTCTGCATTAAGTGGTTTACTGTAGAGAAAACCTTGCAGCATTTCGCAATCATAACGGCGCAGGATATTAAGCTGTGCCTCTTCCTCTACGCCTTCAGCAACAACTTTAAGTCCGAGGTTGTGGGCAATATTAATAATGGCTGCTGCCATATGACGGTCCACACTACTTTTTGCGATATCGTCGATAAACGCTTTATCGATTTTAAGGGTGTTCAGTGGAAAGCGCTTGAGATACGCAAGTGACGAGTAGCCAGTACCAAAGTCATCAAGGGCCAAGTGAATACCTCGCTCTCGCAGGCGAGTCATCATTTGAAGGCCATTTTCTGGGCTCTCCATTAACGTACCTTCGGTTATCTCGCATTCTAAATGTAGCGGAGATAGCCCCACGTCACTCAAAATCCGGTTGATGCGCTCGTCCAAGTCAGGTAATTCAAATTGCTTGGCAGAGATGTTGACAGCTACGCGACCGCTAAATAACCCCTGGCTGACCCAGCGCTTTGTATCGGCGCAGGCTTTTCTTAAAACTTGCTCGCCTATCTCAATAATTTGACCAGTTTGCTCTGCAAGGGGAATGAATTGGCCAGGGCTTACAATCCCTTTTTGAGGATGCTCAAATCGCACTAAAGCTTCCATGCTTACAAGTCTGCCCGACGTTATATCTACCTTGGGCTGGTAGTACACGGTGAAGAGGTCGTCTTTGATCCCTTGTCTAATTAGGTTTTCGATTTGAAGTTGTCGTACGGCGTTTTGATTCATTTCACCGCTAAAGAACTGATAGCTGTTGCCACCGTTGTTTTTGGCAAAATACATGGCCGTATCGGCATTTTTTAGCATTTCTTGGGGTGACATACCGTCATCAGGGAAGAATGCGATCCCTATACTTGCGCCAAGTACAAATTCTTGTTTATTGATAATAAACGGTCGTGATAGCGTGTCTAATACGTTTTGAGCGTAATGCGTTACGGTGTGAATATCAGCATCACTCTCCATAAGAATACTAAATTCATCGCCGCCAAGGCGGTAACAGGTGGCAGTCTTACCGGTAATTCTCTGCAATCGTTTAGCAATTTGTTTGATTAAAATATCACCAGTTTGGTGCCCTAGAGAATCATTTATTTTCTTAAAATTATCCATGTCCAAACAAAGGAGCGTGTGTTGCTCACCTTTACGCACTAAGTTTTGATGACTGGCTTGAAAGAACGACCTATTAGGTAACTCAGTAAGAGGATCGGTATTGGCAAGTTTAAGCAGCTCTTTCTCAGTGTTTTTTCGCGATGTAATATCACTAAAAACGCCCACAAAATGGCTTATTTTTCCGTCTTCATCGTGCACGGCATCTATATTAAGCTCAATTTCAAAACGTTCGCCATTAACGCGCACGCTTTCTACCTCGCCACTCCAGTTACCTTTGCTCTTTAAGGTTTTCTTAATTTCTTCCGTAAAGGCATCTGGATATAAATGAAAATGCATGTAGCTGGCTAGCGCTTGGTCTCTAGTTTCACCGGTATAGCCACAGTAAGCGTTATTAACACTAATAAATTTAAATTTAGTGTTTGAAATAAACACCCCTTCAGAGATGTTTTCAATGGAGCGCTTAAATAAATTTAGTTGCTCTTCAGCTTCTTTAAGGTGATGAATATTCTTTAGCGTACCCGTCATGCGAATTGGCTGTTGATTGTGATCTCTCTCTACAACCTTTCCTCTATCGAGTATCCAAATCCACTGATTTTTAAACGTTTTCGCTCTGTAGGCAAGTTCGTAGAAATCGCTTTTCCCTTCTAGGTGTTCTCTTAGTGAGTCTTTAACGCGTTTAAGATCGTTAGGGTGTATGTTGGCATCGTAAGCGCCTGTGGTTCGTATATCATCTTGAGGGAAATCGAGGGTGCCCCAGGTATTCGCCCGATACACTTGACCTCGGTAAACGTCCCAATCCCACAACTCATCCCCTGAACTCCACAGCGTTAACTTTAATCGTTCTTCAGACTCTTTTATCGCTAGCTGATTGGCTTTTCGAATTTGAAATTGTCTTACCAAAAATGCAAAAATTACCACAGTGACTAAGGCATAAAATACAAGGGCTACTCCATGTAACCAAGGCGGGCGTTCAATTTCAATATCCAAAGTACGGCTTTCAGACCACTGCTTGCCAGGTTCTTTCGCCTGAACTTCAAAGGTATAGCGACCAAAGCTGATATTGTTGAACTGGGCAACTCTTCCACCGTCAATGTAAATCCAGTTTGCGTCTAAATTATTAAGACGATAGCGATATGACACTTGAGAAGGATAAACAGGATTCACTAATGCAAAAGAGAGGCTGAATCGTGTTTCATCATGCGCTAATCGAACCTGTTCACTGTAATGCATGTCTTGGCTGTTAGCGTAGGCTTGAGGATGTTCAGTGCCTTGCTGCTCATTGGCTTTCACTGAGCCAAATACAGATAATTGGCCTAGTTGAGGCGTCAACGTGTTCTGGCCAGTTTTATTCACATTGTCTCGTTGCTTCGATATTCTGTTGTAGCCTCTAATCCCTCCGAAATAAATAGATTTATCTTTGGCTACAAATACTGAAGATTCTCCTAAGCTGTTGTATTCTAATTCAGAATTAGGGATAAGGGACTCTTGGGTTAGCGAAGGTAGGGCAATTTGATGCACGCCAGCGGCATCGGCATACCAAATACTGCGCCCAACCCCGATAGAGCTGATTATATACCCATTTCTATCGTTTCTGACCTGTCGTTTTACAATCTCGAAAGAACTTTTATCAACCATAAGAACGCCGTCAGAACGAGTGGTTAACCAAAATGCCTCCGAGCTTTCGTAGATAGAATAGACTTGAGAATTAAGACCGTCGTCCTGAGAAATTTGGCCTATGATCTCTTTAGAAAACGGCGATGCGATAGTAACTCCTTGTTCATTTCGGAGCCATAAACGATTTAGACTATCAGTAAAAATAGGAAAAAGTGTAGTGGTTAACCCGTCGATAGCTAGAGGTTTAGCAGATAGCTCTTTATTGGGGTTTGATATTGCAGTTGTGTCCACATAATGAGTTCCAAGCCTGTCATGCCAAACCCATATCATGTCATCATGATAGTGAATGTGGTCAATAATATCGCCATTGAACAAATGTGCCTGCTTGGTAATGGTTCCGCCGTCTTCTTTATACGCTGCTAATCCATCTGACGATGCAACCCAATAGTATCCTTGGGAGTCAATTGCTAAATCCCAGTAATTTGATTGAGCACTATCGCCATCGGAATGAGCTAGATAATTGACTTTACCTGACGCTTTATCAAACTTGGCAAGTCCCCGCTCTTGCGTTGCGAGAAGAAGCTCGTCTTTATTATTTTCTGCCAAGGCCCAAACAGTCGCAAAATTATCTTCTGTTTGTTGCGAGGAGTTATATACTGGCTGGTAATGGACACTTGCGTATTCGGGGTGGTATCTGAATGCCCCCTGACGAAATGTACCGGCCCATACAACACCAGTCCTGTCTACCATTACACGAATAATTACTGCTGCCGGAAAACCCGTCGATTCAAAGTTGTCCGAATTCAAATGAAGCGATTGAAATTCTGTAGATGGTGATACTTCTTGTTTAGTTGCACCACTTAAAACAAACAACCCAGAGGTAGTGCCCATCCAAATATCGCTTTCATTTACCGTAATATTTAAAACATTTAGGTCACCGTCGAAGTTTAAGTCAGCACCGTTTTTAAAAAGAATTGTTTTACCGCGGGCATTGACGATATTTATGCCTTCTTTGGTTGCTAGCCAGTAGTTGCCGTTAATAATCTTAATGTCGTGTAGCGCAGCGGAATCAAGGGTTATTCCCCAAGGGTTCACTTTGTCTAAACTTGATAACTCGCCAGTTTCTTTATCGAGTATTTTTGCGCCGAATTCATTTGACCCTATCCAAGTGCGGTTGGCCTCATCCATTATCACTTTTACAAAGGTTCGTTCATCAAATACTTGCTTTGCAGACGTAATATTATTCTGACTCTTATCAAATTGATAAAGGAACTTTTCGTCAGCGAACAGAATTTTGCCAGCCTTTGATTCGCTAATCGCGGTAATTGAATTAGACTTGATTATAGAATTGTCTTTATTGAACACCTCAAAGTTATCGGTGTCCGGTCGATATTTCGCGAGACCATTATTTGTCCCAAGCCAAAGTATGCCGTCTGAGTCTAAAAATAATGTTTGGATAAAACCTGATGGAATTGAATTTGAGTCAATATCTGAAGGGTGGTACTGCTTGACTTCGTAGCCGGAGTAACGGTTAAGGCCGTTGGAAGTTGCTATCCATATAAAGCCCATGTCGTCTTCAACGATATCAAGAACGGTAGTATCTGATAAGCCTTGGCGCTTATTCAGTTCAGTAAATTGAAGATCGGATACTTCTATCGCATATACAGAAGAGCATAACCCTGAAAGCAGCAACAAGAAAACGGATACAGTTTTTAATAGGGTTGAACGCACCTAAACACCTTTGGCTTGCGCCGATTGTTTTTATTTTTTATGTTTTGTTTTTACAGCGTCCTAGTCGCATCCCTAACAACTAGAGGAATAAATATGCCGAATTAAGGCACTCTCCACAAGGACTTTTTATAAAAGCGAAAACAACGGCTTACTTATTAGCCAGCTTAAGAGGTTTGGATAGTTGTGTATCGGCAAGAATAAAGAATTGTTTATCAATGATATGGAATTTTCTGTTTAAATTCCGCAATGCTGTTAATGGTGCGTTTTTCCCAAGTTGGCATAGGGTCAAATTTGCCGTCTGAATAGAGCACTATTTCGCCACAACGCTCTCTTTTAGCGAGCTGGTCGGCAAAGTCTTGAATATGTTCAAATGTGAGTTTTTTCACACACTCTGCTAATTTTAGGTTTCTGTTGAACTCCAAGTCCTGTGTACCAAGGCTTACCCATAACCTTTGCGACTTCATCGACAAGGTTAGGTCCCGTTCTTCAAGCTGCTTTAAAAGATTCTGTTGAATTGTGGGCCAATAAAATCGATAGAACTCTATCTCATGTAGCTGTTGGTATAAAAACGTGGTCATGGCGTCAAGCAGAGGTTTTGGGCCTTTTTCAGGGCTTTGAATATAAAAGGCAATGCCAGGGTGCTGATTGTGCGGTACGTAACCTGTACCCACGATGTAACCAAGCTGTTGTTCAGTGCGCAATGAGTTGAAAAACGGGGCTGCCAGCATCTGCTCTAAAACCATACACAAGGCAGTGTCAGATAAGCTTGCTGAAGGAGCTTGTAAGTATAAAACAACTGCACCGTCATCGTGTTTACAGGAAACTTGATGGTATAGTGTTTCGCCAACCGGAAGCTTTGAAACGGCTCGAGACAGTGGGCTACCCTGTGAATGCTTGCATAAGTGATAAGTCGATGTCGCAAACTGTTCTGCTTCGTTGCTAGTCCAGTTCCCATGCATGAAGGCTTCGGCAAAGAATTGCTTAAATGCGCTCTCTCTAGCTACAAGCATATCGTCATAGCTAGTGTCAGACATCACGTCTAAAAGCTCAATTGGCGCTTGTGTATTGCGCTGAATAAGCACGCTCAACCTCGAAAACAGGCGGTTAGTAGGCTTGTTGAGCAATGAATTATGAAGTGCTTGCTCCTGTAAATATTTATGGTGCGAGAACGCCCGCTCATCAGGTATAAAATTAATCACTGCGTCCATCAATTGACTGGCGAGTAGGGGCTGTTGATTGGTAAAGCCTCGGGTGTGAAGCGTAAATCCCGCTTGATGACCGTAAATACGATAATGTAGCCCCGCAATTTCAGCACGATAATACTTTGCTTGTAAGTGATCGTTAAGCGCTCCTAACCAAATTCGCTTGGCGGCAACTGCCGTAAGAGATTCAGAAAAGCTTGTGGCGTCAAAAGAGATATAAATATCCCCTTTGGGACTATGAAACTGTTGGTCTTGCGCAAACCAAAACTGATAGCCTTGTTTATCAATAAGTTTATTAGGAATGTGAAAGCCAGACTCTGGAAGCACGAGTTGGTACTCATTGCCCAGGTAAGGATTTGGGGGCGGAAGCTCGAGTTCGTCTATTAACGAAGGCGAATTTAATGACGCTATTACTTCTAGAGGTATGTCTTCAACGCTATACTTTGCCTCGTAGAACGCACATGTTTTATCTGCCGGTACGTCTTTAGAAATTACTTTTAAGCGAAGATTTGCCGGTTTAAGATGAGACAATGCATTGAGTATGACACTATGGTCAAAGCTGCCTATTGTCGCTCTCAATTTGTTCAGTTCTTTAGGTGAGAAAACAAACTGATGCTGAGCGTACTCTGTAATTAGGTTCAATGGCTTTATATTTTCTTCATACTCTAATGCTAGCGCGTCAAGTTGTGCTTTTTCTTGATATCGCCATCCCTCAGTCGACGCTTGCTTAATCAATTGGATGTAACTAAATAAGGCTTGTAGCACCTTATATTTATTGATTAGCCCTTCGTTAGTAAGCTGAAAGCTAACATTGAAGTCTTTAAACCCATCGCCCTCAATCCCTGCTCCAGCAATGAGGTTTAACGCCCAGTCACGCTCTTTTAAAAACGCTAAGAGGCTACCTTCACCTTCATCGCCAATTAAGTGGCTTATGTAGTTAAGCGGCTTACATTCATAATCGTTTTGCAACGGTGGAAGCGCAAAGGTCACAATCATTCGCTTTGCCGACTGCAAAGGTTGAATATTAATTTGAATGCCTAATTCACTCTCACGATAAAGGGGAGGCCATTGGTCGTCAGCGAGCTCACCTGCAGTAAAGCTACCAAAACATTGGTGTATCAATGCGTTAATTTGGTCTATCGGCATAGGGCTGGCTATGCATAGACACAAATTGTTGCCGCAATAGCGCTCATTGTGCATTGCCTTAAGACGTTGCTTAAGTTCGCCCGCGGTATGTTTTGAAAACGTATCGCTGTTGCCCACTGAAAACTTTGAAAATGGGTGCTGTGGGTTGCAGGTCTCTTTGTGAATTTGATAGAGACGTCTTAAATCATCCTTTTTCTTGAACTCAAACTCAGCGTGAATGTTTTTAACTTCATTGCTAATAGACAACTCTTCAAATAATGGTTGGCGCAGTATGTCGGCAAAACCGGGAAGCGTTTGGGCAAGAGAGCCTGCATGACAACTGTAATGGTAGTTGGCGTATTCAGTGCCTGTCCACGCATTGAGGGTGCCGCCGTGCTGCTCAATAAAGTCGTTAATGGCATTAGGTTTTGGAAAGTGTCGGCTGCCCATAAACAACATGTGTTCAAGTAGGTGCGCAAGTCCCTGGCAATCATGTGGGTCGTAAAAATGTCCAGAGCGCACCGCAACTGATACGTGTGCCTCTTCAGCATCGGGAGTATGGCATGCCATAACGCGCAGTCCATTTGGCAGCGTTATGTGATGAGCATTCTCAAACTTGATTGTGTTTTTCATGTCATCTCAGTGCGTTGTTTAACTCCCAACTTCTGGAGAAAGGATTTAAATATACATAGCAATACTAATAGATGATTAAAATAACCATTATTCAACGGTTAGCGCTAGTCGTATTATCATGTCTCTGATATCTTTAAGGTATCTTCACTAATACTATGCGCAATGTTATGTCAGGTCAAAGTAGCAACGATGACATTTATATCTTTATTATGCGTCATGGAGAGGCCGAATCACCTCGGTTAGATGATAAAAGTCGCCAACTCACGGAAGTAGGGCAACAACAGTCAAAGTCTGCAGCGCTTTGGTTAGCGCAGCACTACTGCATCGATGGTACTGTAGATTTAGCGTTAGTGAGCCCTTACAGGCGCACTAGGCAAACTTATGAAAAAGTGTCTTCGACTATCAGTAGCGACAAGCTAGAGATTAATGAAGATATCACCCCAGAAGGCTCACCAAAGCTGGTTAGCGACTATATCAGCGCTAGAATACACGCTTCGGTTAATGCTAAACGTCCCATCAAAAAGCTCTTGATTGTAAGTCACATGCCCCTTGTGAGTTATCTAGTGGATGAGGTTTGCAGCTCATACACTACTAGTCTCTTTGCCACAGCGTCTATCGCGGTGGTCAAATACTCACTGAGCAGCATGAAAGGCATTCTGGTAACCCACTATCAAGGCTTTTAATTCGCACTAATTCCTTTTGCCCACATAGCCTTAGATCAAGGCGCTATATTTTCTTTGACGATTAGTTAAGTTAATTGCGTTACCGCCGATAACTTTCTTGAGAGTGTCAGTGTGTATATTATCGAAGGGTTGGGAAATGGATAGTAAGTCTATTCCTGAGCTCCTCAAGCGTTCGCTTCAGTCGCATATGGCTGAGGCTGATCTGCGTGAAGATGAGGAGACGCAGGATATTATTGCAAAGTTGTCTGTATTGTCAGACAAAGTTGCAGCAGCGAAAGCAAAAGCCCTTGAAAAAAGAGCCCAGCGATTAGTGCAAGAAAAAATCGCCGATGAAAAGCTTTCCGATTAGGGGCGCTTTATTGATAGGGTGCTTATTTGAAGATTAATGATTAAAGGAATTTTTGCCTAAACAATGATTTGTGTTCAAAGCGCATTGAATCAAATACTGGCCAGCACTTTCTCAGACCCGCGCTTCCCTGACCAGAGTGAGCCGACCAGAATGAGCAGAGGTGGGAGTAACTAGGGCGTGATGCCCTAGATAGAGGTGTTGTTTTTCTCAGCGCTATAAAATTCCGGCATTACACGCACGGTTTTAATCATGTTTTCTGTAATGTCTACAATTTCCAATGGATAACCGGCAAGCCTGACGCTCACTTTGTTTTCCGGTATTTCTTCTAAGTATTCTAACAACAATCCGTTCAACGTTTTAGGGCCTTCAATAGGCAGGTTCCAATTCATCTCTTTGTTCAATTCGCGAACGTTGGCACTGCCATCTACCAACACCGACCCATCCTGCTGTACATGAGCTTCCTTGCTGTGATCGGGCACCATGCTGGTAGTGAAATCGCCAATAATTTCCTCAAGAATATCTTCGAGCGTGACTAAGCCCATAATATCGCCGTATTCATCAACGACTAAGGCAATGCGCTCCTTTTCCGCTTGGAACTTATACATTAGGGTGTGCAGTGGCGTTGACTCTGGGGTGAAATAAATTTCGCGCACAGCGCGCAGCAAGCTCGATTTAGTGAACTGATCTTTAGACAGCAATCGAAGGGCATCTCGCACGTGCACAAAGCCTACTGCATCATCCACACTATCGCGATATAGCAGTACGCGGGTATGCTGCGCATGCGTGAGTGCCTTTTGAATTTTTTTCCAATCATCATTGATATCAATCGCAAATATTTCAGCTCTTGGCACCATAATGTCTTCGGCGGTCACACTTTCAAGGTCGAGTATGCTCACCAACATATCTTGGTGTTTTTTCGGTATCATTGTACCTGCTTCAAACACCACGGTACGCAGTTCTTCTCTGCTTAGTGAGTCATCATTACCATTCGCTGGGCTTATTCGAAGTATGGCTAGAATGCCATTTGTGATGCCATTGATGGCTGCAACAAAAGGGTACAAAACGGTAAGTAATGGCAAAAGAATTAACGAACTAGGGAAAGCGATTTTTTCAGGGTAGAGCGCAGCGAGGGTCTTTGGTGTGACTTCTGCAAATATGAGCAGTATAAGGGTTAAACCAAACGTTGCTGCCAAAATACCCCAGTAGTCTCCAAACAAGCGAATGCATAAAACCGTGGCCAAAGAAGACGCCGCAATATTCACCAGGTTATTGCCGATAAGAATAAGTCCAATGAGTCGGTCTGGCCTGTCGAGTAGTTTTTGTACTCGCATCGCCGCTCGGTTGCCTTCGCTTTGAAGGTGCTTGAGTCGATAGCGATTTATCGACATCATCCCAGTTTCTGAGCTAGAAAAATATGCAGATAATAATATGAGTACGCCGAGCGCAATAAACAGCGTACTCGTTGATATGTCGTCCAAAAAGGTGGCTTCCTATCTAATGCTGGTCTTCAAATGTAATAAGTTGAAGGCTGGGTTTCAAGCTAAAAAAGGGCAATAAAGTATTATTGGCTTCAATCCGCTCGTAAAATTACTGCGCAATGGTATTCCCGATACTAGCTTACAGCAAGAACTCTCGCACGAGCTTGCTGCCAAAGTAAGCAAGAGTGAGCAATATCACGCCAGTAATTGTCATTAAAATGACTTGTCTTCCACGCCATCCTCGTAACTTTTGTCCAATCACAAGTACTAAGAACACAACGAGGGCTGCGGCGGATAACACGGTTTTGTGAGCATAAGTCTTGCTAAACATATCCTCTAAAAAAACAAATCCGCTAAGCAGTGATACGGTAAGAAGTGATGTCCCGGCAAGCAATAACTTGAATAAAATATTCTCCACTAACATAAGGGGAGGGAGTGAAGAGTGTAATAAGGCAGCGCCCTTTTGCTTGAGTCGGTAGGTGATGTAAGACATTTGAAGCGCGTATAAAAACGCAATGACAAGGGTGCAATAGGCGAATAAGGATAAGCTTATATGCACGACTAAACCCGGCTGTAATTCAATATGCATGATGTAGGAAACGGGAACAAAAGCAGCAGACAGCACAGCAAGCGCTGCAAACCCAAATACTACGGGTAACAAAATGAGGTTGGGAATGGAGCGAGCAAAAAGCAGCATTGAAACGGTGATGATCCAAGATACCAAAGACAGCACGTTGGTTACGCTCATGTTCTGGCCGGGGGCAATAATGATCACGCTGATAAGAAAAGCGATGTGAGCGATAGCACCTAAGCTGGCCAAAGAAAGGGCAAGGCGTTTATTAGGGCCTTCGTGGTGTACAAATTTGCCAATTAAAACGGCTGCGGCCAAGGTATAGAGTAGCGCAGCGGAAATGGCGAAAAGCGTATTCATTATACTTCCTGTGATACGTGGGTGAATCGTCACCGAATAAGTCGCTATTGATACTGCAACTTTAGGCTAAATTCAACCACCTCCTTGATTTTGTTTGCTTCAATACCACTTATTGAGTAATAAAATAGCGGCGAGTGGCCAGGGCGTGTTGACCTTTGATGTCAATTTTTGCAAAGGTCAGACGCTCAAATAATACAGCAAAAACAAGGCGTAAATTTTAACGCATTTGCGGGTACGTTCGCTGTGCCTTTTACGATACAATACGGACATTGCGTCTGAAATCAAAAGAAGTTTCATACTATGTTTGAGAATTTATCTGAACGCCTAGGCCAGACATTACGGAATGTAAGTGGCAAGGGGCGTCTTACAGAAGACAATATTAAAGAGACATTGCGCGAAGTGCGCATGGCGCTATTAGAAGCAGATGTGGCTCTGCCGGTAGTGAAATCTTTTGTTGCTCAAGTAAAAGAAAGAGCCGTCGGTACCGAGGTAAGTAAAAGCCTCAAGCCCGGTCAGGTGTTTATTAAGATTGTACAATCTGAACTTGAAGCTGTTATGGGGGAAGCGAATGAAAAGCTGAACTTAGCCACCCAGCCTCCCGCCGTTATTTTAATGGCTGGTTTGCAAGGTGCTGGTAAAACCACTTCAGTGGGTAAATTAGCTAAATACCTCACCGAGCGTGAAAAGAAAAAAGTGATGGTGGTGAGTGCCGACGTTTATCGCCCTGCGGCGATAAAGCAGCTCGAAATGCTAGCGAACGAAGTGAATGTAGGTTTCCACCAGTCGAGCATTCTTCAAAAGCCGATTGATATCGTGGAAAGCGCAATTAATGAAGCCAAGAAAGGCTTTTACGATGTGCTTTTAGTGGATACTGCCGGTCGACTGCACGTCGACAATGACATGATGAGCGAAATACAAGAACTGCATAGCTCTGTAAAGCCCATCGAAACCCTGTTCGTTGTCGATGCGATGACCGGTCAGGATGCTGCTAACACGGCTAAAGCATTCAACGATGCCTTGCCGCTTACAGGCGTTATTTTAACCAAGGCTGACGGTGATGCGCGAGGCGGTGCTGCGCTGTCTGTTCGCCATATTACCGGCAAGCCAATCAAATTTATTGGTATGGGTGAAAAGGTTGATGCCTTAGAGCCGTTCCACCCTGAGCGTATAGCGTCTCGTATTTTAGGTATGGGTGACGTACTTAGCTTAATCGAGGAAGTAGAGCGCAAGGTTGATAAGAGTAAAGCAGAAAAGCTCGCGAAAAAAGTTCAGAAAGGGAAGGGCTTCGACCTAGCTGACTTTAAAGATCAGCTTGAGCAGATGAAGAACATGGGCGGCATGATGGGAATGCTTGATAAGCTTCCTGGCATGGGTGGCATGTCAGAGAAGATTAAAGATCAGGCTAATGATAAGCAGTTCAATCAAATGGAAGCCATCATTAACTCAATGACACCCGCGGAACGCGCTCGTCCTGACATTATCAAAGGCTCTAGAAAGCGCAGAATAGCGACTGGCTCTGGAACGCAAATCCAAGACGTAAATCGCCTGTTGAAGCAATTCACGCAAATGCAAAAGATGATGAAAAAAATGTCAGGCGGTGGTATGAAGAAGATGATGCGACAAATGAAAGGCATGACACCACCAGGTGGTGGTTTTGGTGGTCCGGGAGGGCCAGGCGGTTTTGGCGGTGGTCCAGGCGGATTTCCACCAAGATAACGGCTAACGCGTTTGATGAAATACAAAACCTCAATAATGGCCAATTATTGAGGTTTTTTACTTAAAACTGAAACAGGAATTCTATGGCAGGCTTAAAACGAATTATTCTTATCGACACGCATCTTCCGGGTGTCGTTGAACTCAAGCTTGATGGACACACAAATATTTGTGGTACCAATGCGTCAGGTAAAACAACGCTTCAACGACTTATTCCCGTTTTTTACGGTGAGTATCCAAGTCGCGTTGTCCCTGCGACACGAGACAGCTTTGAGCGCTGGTACCTGCCTCGCCTTTCTAGTTTTATTATTTACGAATACGCCCGTGCAGACGGGGATTTATGCCAAGCGGTGTTGAGCTCAAATGGCACTGGAGTGAACTATCGTCTCATCGGTAAGCCCTTTGAGATAAGTGACTATCTGATTGAACAAAAAAGTGGCAAACACGCGAGTGTCAGCAGCGCTGAATTAGCGCGAGCGATGAAGCGCAACAACGTTATGGTAACAAGTTTGCTTAACACTAAAGACTTCCGCGCAATTATCCAAAACGACCATGGCGTGCTAAATCAAAGTAATACGGCACGAGAAGTACTCGGCTACGCCAAACTATTTAGTTTGTGCGAGTCATCTAAGCACATGCGTCATATCGAAAAACTCGCTAAAGCGGTGCATTCTAAAGAAGGAAAAATGGAAACGATCAAAGCAATGATCGCAGCCATATTAGAAGAAGATGGCGTCACACCACCCACCTCAGGATTAAGCCGCAACCGCGTAGATGATTGGATCAAAGAATGCCACCTTATTAAGCAGTTCGATAAAATAAGGCCAGAGTTTTCGAGACTAGAACAAGCGGACATGGCCTTAAGCAACACCGAACTTCAGCTGGCAACGCTTAAGCATACCTTTGAGCTGGATAAAACGTATCTATCTGCTCGCGTAGAAACCACGAAAAACGAACTCGATGAAAATAACTTTCAACGCAAGCAAACTGACAGTGAATGGGGCGATAATCGCGACCACCTCAACCAAGTCATATCATCTGCACGTGCTGACGTGGAAAAATATACGATTGAGCTTGAAAATGTCGAAGGCGAATTTGATAAGTGGCAAGAAGAGAACATCGAGCAACTTAAAGAAGATGTAGGTAATTTACCTCAGTGGTATAGCAAGAAAGAGTTGAGTGTAAGCCGCTATGCACTGCTTACTGAAAAGCATCAAGACATAGAGTCGGCCTACAACAAGCGGCTGGCCGAACTCGGTGAAAATCTCTCCGCTACTCTAGATGAACTCTCTCTTGCGAGACAAGAAGCCGCAGAGCACAAGTCTTTACAACAGCAAAATGAGCGTGAGGCGCTGGCGAAAATTAGCAACGATTACAGCGAGCAGTTAAATACGCTAAAGAGTGACTTTTCAAGCAATGTTAACGAACTCAAAGTATATGAAGCAGAATTAAAAGCGTCCCTGAGTAATGCTGGGTATAACGAGTTTGAACAATCTCAGCTGGATATTTTAGATGCAGCAATTAAAGAAGCGTCGATTAATGAAGATACTGCACGAGCAGAGCTTCGCCAGTCCCTGCAAACACACTCGAAAGCCTGTGAATATCGTAAAACCTGCTCTCAAGCACTAGATAAAGCTCGAGCTTCGTTTCAGCAGGAAGAAAAGTCGGTTAATAAAATTAATGGCTTGCTGTATCCCGGCGAAGGGTCTTTGCTCGAATTTTTAAGAGCGAATGTGGACGACTGGGAAGTATCCTTAGGTAAAGTGATTCGACCAGAATTGTTGGACCGCACTGATTTAGCGCCCCACATGGAAGAACAAGCCGATACATTCATGGGAGTGAAGTTAGCGTTAAATGAGTTAGATACGCCGGATTATGCTTCTACAGAACAAGCATTAAAACAGCAGCTTAAAGATGCTGAAATTCGCCAAGCAGCTGCATTGGCAGTGCAAAACGAATGTGAGCAGCGATTGGCCAAGGCCAACGAAGATGTGCGCAACACAGAGTTATCACTTACACAAAAAGACAATGTGGTTAAAAGTGCCGAAGCTAGCCGAAAGCGTGCTCAACAAGACAGAGATACGGTGCTTAGTGAGTACCAGCAAACCTTGTCAGAGAGAAAGCAGAAAGCGAAAGCAAAGCTTGAGGCTAATAAACAAAGCCAAAAACAAGTAAAAGCGCAATACGAACAAAGCAGAGACGAAATTAACGATCAGCAAAGAGAAGCTGAGACGGAACATAAGTTTCATTGGCAGCAGCTTATTTCAGATACAGACGCTCGATTATCTCAACTAGACAGCGACATGCGTAAAGCGAGAGAGAGCGCAGCTCAAGATCGCAAAGATATGCAGCACTGGTTAGAGAGTGAATTGAATAATCGAGGTGTTGATGTTGACGAAATTGGCCAGCTTAAAAAGCTGATCAATCAGTTAAAAGAAGATATTGCGCGCACAGAAACACACCGTCACAAAGTCGCAGACTACGAGCGCTGGTATACCAATGTATTCACTAAACAAAAAGTGGTGTGGCAAGAAGGGTTGTCTAAGGCTCGCAAATCATTAGGTGAGTCTGAACGCAGCCTTGCGAGCAAGCAAAGTGCATATAAAACGAAAAGAGAGCAGTTAAAAGAGCAGCACGCACAGCTAGAAAGCACACTTAAAACTACCACCGAGCACCTAGAGCAAGTTAAAAACTTGAGCAAGTCGTTGGCTAAGCTCACGCTGCAAGCTAGTGGCGATACCGCCGAGATAAAGCATGACGAAGTGAGTATTGGCCAACGCATATCAGAAGTGCAAAGTCAGCTGCAAGAGCGTGACAATTTACTTAGTGATATTCGCGCTTATGTGGAGCGGTTTGATCAGCTTATCGCGGCGCAGGCCGGCACGGGGTTATCAGATACGTGGGAGCGGGCAAGAGAAGAGTGCGCCACGATTAACGCCCATGGCGTCAAAAGTTTTGACCATCGACGTATGGTGTCTCATTTATCGCAACTGCTTAACGTTATAGTGCCTCAAAAGCTTCAAGGACTCAGAGAGCAGGGCAGAATATTTGGTGCCGATTTATCTCAGTACTACTTTGTATTGGCAGATATCGATAAGCGCATCGTATCTCAAAGCCGTCGAATTACCCAAGAGGTGGACGGCGAGCTGTTCCTCGATGGCGTGTCAGACTCCGCCGTTAAAATCCGTTCTCGTATCAGTGAGCTTGAGTTTTGGCCAGAGCTTGAACAATTCAGAAAGCATTATGAATTCTGGATGGAAGAAGGGGCCAATGAACTGCCTGAGGAAGAGTATGGCCAAAGCATGCGCAGAGTCCTTGATATTCTGGGGCGAGCCGCACTTACCGGCGGTATCAGCAAATTACTCGATATTGAGCTGCATCTGCGGGAAGGAAATAGCGACCTGGTTATTCGAACCGACCGCCAGCTAAATGAGTCGTCCAGTCACGGAATGGCTTACCTAATTTTATGTAAGTTCTTATTGGCATTTACTCGTTTATTGCGTCAAGACGCGGGTGCAACTGTTCATTGGCCTATTGATGAGCTCGGTACGCTGCACCAAAGCAACGTGAAAAAGATATTTGATGCGTGTCAGAATAACAATATCAGCGTAGTGGGCGCATTCCCTAATCCAGAGTCAGAAGTACTCACGCTGTTTGAGAACCGATACCTTATCGACAAAGTGACACGCCAGTTACAAGTGGTTCAACCCAAAGCGAGCAGCATAGCAGCGCGTATAAAAGCCAAAAAGCACAGTGATGCAGTAACACAGGAGCCGTCGTTATGATGACAGAACAAGGTCGCGTGTTAAGCGCATTGTTGCAAGGGGCTTTTATTTGCCAAGTTACTGATGAGGAAGCATGGCGCTTTCTTAAAAGTCGTGACAACGCGGCAAAGCTAGAACCGCATTTAACGCTGCTCAATCGCACTCTCTCAACCACAGCAGAAGGCGAAGTGTTCTTTGCCAGCTATTCCACCATTGGTGAGCAAGAGCGCAAAGTGCTTACGCAGCAGTTCCAAGATACGGCGTCTAACCTAGTGCCTCTCATCGAGTGGCTGTTACTAGTTCAGCAGGCCAATGAATCTGATATGCCCATTACTATGGGCAGCGCTATTCGACTTAATGAATTGCAAGGTAGCATTGAAGATACGCCCGCCTACGGCGAGCAATTAGAGAAGATATCTCGTTACCGAATGTTTGGCTCTACCAGCGTTAACGTGGACGGCCAGCTTAAGCAGGTGTTTAAGCGCCTCACTGAGCTAGGCTATTTAATTAAGCCAAACCCAGATAAGCAAATTTATTTGGGAACCGGCAAAATAGAACACCTTTATGAAACTTTACGCTTTATTGATGAAACTGAAGCATTGAGCCTGTCTGAGCAAGCGGAGGCTGCGGTATCTCAAGGTAACCTGATATGAGCCAGGTATTACTTCAAGCCGGAACTAAGTTGCTCAACGCATTAGGTCGCCACAGCGACCTAATTATGAAAGCGTATATCAACGGCTCTGTAAAAGAGCGTGATCACAGCAGCAAAGTGCTTGAGCAACTTGTTCAACTCGGCGTGCTTTGGCGCCCAGAAGCGCAAAGTGAACTGCGTTTAAAAAGTGCGGTACGCACTCTTTTAGAGGGCAGTTTGCAAGATGAAAGAAACCGTACGATAAATGCCAACGTTGGGGCATCACTGGCGAGTTTAAAAACGCTTACTGAACACTATAAAGAAGCACTGCATTACAATAAGTTCAACGAAGCCGCCGCGCACATGAGCGATCTAACAGAACATGTTTATCAGCTATCGGAAACGCTGAGTAATAGTGTAAGGGTGATGTTCAGTCGAATTAATAATGAGTTTGGCTACGTATCTTCAGTAGACGCAAAAATTCGAGAGAATGAGTTAGCACAACAACAAGTTACCGACTTACTTGCCCAACTTGAATGTTTTCGATTTGATGAGTTGAGTGAGATTGCGGGTTCAAATCGTGAGCTAAGACATCTGCTGGTGGTATCGCTACAGCAGCGTTTTTCCAAAGCCGCCCAAGAGCTCTCGGTTGTGCAGGCACGACTTCTTGATTTACTGGGCCGATTTAGAGAATTTCAAGGCCGAACCCGGCTTCTTAAAGGCTTTTTATTGCATATGGAGCAACAGCCCGATTTCGCGCCAGGCAATTACGCAAATCTTACCAATGTACCTGTGTTATTTAATAACAGCGCAGCCACTATTTCTCATGCGTCTGCAGACGTAAATAACGTGGAGCATGAGAGTGATTACCAAAATATGGTAGCAACGCTTACCCATATCCACAAAAAACGCGGAACGCAAGATGACGGTAAGCCTGCGGACATTGATGTTACCGAACAAGCTACGCTATCTCTTGAAAAAGAGCCTTTGCAAAAAGCCGTTGAAGCTTATTTTTGTGATGTTATTGACTCTGGGCAAGCAAAGACAGCCTTAGATTACTATGAAGAACTAGACTTAGAGTTCGACCCTGAAGTATGGCTTTACCAAGTGATTGGTGGTTATCAGGCGTTAGATGATGAAGAGAAGCAGTTTTTTGCTTTAGAGCCTCACGGCATGAACGATAAAATTTACACCGGTAATTTTTATATTAGTGATATCACATTAGGCTTGCGGTAAACCTTAAAAATATCTGATGGCAAGCGCTTGATATTACTCAGTGGTGTCTCTATTTTAAAAAAATATTTACAAAAAGTTCACGTGGTGAGCTATATAATTTAAGTAGACGTAATCATGCTGTCATCACAGTGTTGTAGCTTTATACACAGTGATAGCAGCGCCCACGTTGACTTGGTCAATGCGACCATGTGATGTTCTAAATTATATTTCTACAGGACGTAGAATCGTTGTGGTGCTGGTGCGTACAGTACGAAGAGGAAGATGTTATGCAATTATCAGAACAACAAAGTTTTAACCAAGCCCTTATCCAACTATCTGTTTTGCTTTATCAAGTTGACGGTGTAGTGACATTATCAGAGCAAGACTACCTCAGTGACATTGTGGATACACTTTCATGGGAGAGCCCAATTTGCCCAGAAGCCTTTCTCAATGACACCATTTATCAAACACGAAAGGCCATAGATACGGGAGACGCAGTCTCTTACATGCGCAGCTTGAAAAATGCACTTTCCTTCGACGCTGACAAAACTCTTGAGGTGGCAATGGCCATAACAGGTGTTGATGGTGAGCGAAGTGAAGCTGAAACCGAGCTACTCTCGCTGCTTACGCACAAGGTGCTCGCCAAAGCGCTTGTCTCGGGTAGTGAGACCGTTCAGTAGAAGTGAACCTATACATATCGTATCGCTGTGTATTAAAGGCACAGCGCTACAACAACGCCTCCTTTTGTGGTGCTTATGCCTCAACACGTTAGCGAAAATAAAATAGGGCAGAGCCTATCAGCATTGGTACTGTTTGTGCTGCTTACAAGCTGCCATTCTTTCGACAATGCTCAAAGCGACGCCAGCTTTAATGCCAGCACTCAACCGTTCCCCACTCAGGTTGCTCCTTTTGATAATTATAAAGAGCAAGTTTTTAACTATTTAAGCGCCAATCGCAGCTTTGTTGGAACAGACAAAAGCGCTGAAATTTCTATGAATATGCCATTTGAGTGCGGTATTTCAGTCAATGATAAAGGTCTGTTTCTAGTACATGGTTTAGGCGACTCGCCGTACTTTTTTAGAGAGCTAGCCGCTACCCTGTGTGAAAAAGGGTTGAGAGTGCGCGTAATGTTATTACCTGGGCATGGTTCAAAACCTGGCGACATGCTTTCGGTGAGTTACGAGCAATGGCAAGCAGAAACCGATTTTCAGCTTGAACAATTTGCCTCTACGGTTGAGCAGCTTTATGTGGGTGGGTTTTCAACAGGGGCTAATCTAACCACCATTAGCGCCTTTGAAAGAAATGATATTAACGGGATGATTCACTTTTCCCCAGCGTTCAAATCTCGTTTTTTCGTATCTAAGTTAGCGCCGTATATCGATACGCTTTACCCGTGGCCCAATGTGGAAGAAGAAGACAACCCAAGCCGCTATAACTCCACCGCCATGCCCGGTTTCGCCGCCTATCAAGAAAGCGTGAATGCACTAGCGCGCTTGTTTGATGATAACGATGTGAAAAAAGCATCATTAGACGTTCCAGTTTTAATGGTTGTGGCAGAAAAAGACAGTGTTGTGGATACCCAACACGTTGCCAAACGCTTCAAAGAAAACTTTACCAATGATAAGAAGTGTCTACTTTGGCAGGGCGAGGAAGCCCCAGACGTGTTTGTTGATAATCCATCGATGTCTGGACAGCTGCTTATGCAATCAATGAATTTGCCAGAGGAGCGCATAAGCGCCGCATCGCATATGAGTTCGTTGTTTTCTGATAGAAACTCGCTTTACGGCACGCAAAGCACATTCAGAATTTGTGATAACGGCCAAGACGGTGAGTTAGAAGCGCTCTGTAAACAAGGTAAAGAAGGCAAAGAAGATAAAGCAGGTGAAGACGTATGGTATGGTCCTTGGGGCTATGAAGATGAGGATGCCAACCGTGTTTACGCAAGGCTAACCTATAATCCTTACTTCGATGTGATGATAGACAAAATTACGGCATTTACTAACGGTGAGTCTGCTGGTAATTTTTGCCGTCCCTAGCACACACTAGGACGTATATTAGCTAGTCTATCGGCTGATATATTGGCAAATGGGTCAGCCGATATCCGCTAAAGTAAAACCTACAAATGCAAAAAGGCCGTTCTTCAAGAACGGCCTTTCAATTACCTCAGCTTACCTGTCAATTTCACGCTTTTGGCATTTACGTATGTGACTGAGCGGCTTCTAATTCTCGTTCAAGCTGGTCACTAGCATCGGCTCTCGGTTTGGTAAATCGAGCCAGTGCAAGATACAGCACAGGAGTGAGGTATAGCGTGAACACAACTGCAATACCTAGGCCACCAAATACCACCCAACCAATAGCATTTCTTGCTTCCGCACCAGCGCCAGTGGATAGAATTAACGGTAGCCCGCCTAGAATTGTAGACACCAATGTCATCATAATAGGTCTTAAACGTACCGTGCCTGCTTCTACAATGGCATCGTAAACAGAATACCCTTTATCACGAAGCTGGTCGGCAAACTCAATGAGCAAGATGGCGTTTTTCGCCAAAAGGCCAATGAGCATGACTAGGCCAATCTGTGAATACACGTTAATCGAAGTACTGGTTAAGAACAATGCATACACCGCCGCTGCAATGCCAAAGGGGACGGTAAGCATAACCACTACTGCACTGTTAACACTCTCAAACTGTGCAGCCAACACCAATAGCACAATAACAAATGCCAGTACGTAGGTAAGTGCAACTTGCTTAGACGTTTCCTCAAAGGTTTGTGCTTCACCTAAAAAGATAAGGCCTATACCACCTGGCAATGTATCTTGAGAAATAGCGCGTATTTCTTCAACCACATCACTCAGCGCCTTATCTTCAGGCAGCTCAACTTCAAGCTCAATGGCTCTACGTTGGGCCTGACGCTCCAATTCCGCTGCCACACCTTCTTCACTAATGTAGGCCACGCTCGATAGTGGAACTAGGTTGCCATCAGTACTCTTCACGTAGAGGTTAGTCAGATCTGAAGGCGCCATCGTATTTCTATTGCTGGTTTGAAGCATAATGGGAATAGACTGATCGCCTACGTTCAAATCAGCAATGTCATCGCCATTTACCGCGGCGCGTAGTGCACTGGAAATATCATTTAACGGCACACCAAGCTCTTCAGCGCGTCGTCTGTCGATATTCACACGTAGTTGTGGCTGAGTGGGGTCATAACTCACCCTTGGGCGGCCTAAATAGGGTAGTTTAGTTTCTATTTCAGTGGCAAAAGCCTGCGCCGCCTGATAAATATTTTCATACGTATCACCGGTTAACGCCATTTCCAAACCGCCGCCTTGTCCGCGAAGATTTAGACTATTGCCGCCAAATGCGTTTCCAGGTGCGCCAGGAATAGCCTGCAGGCCTGGGCGAATTTCATTGACCACATCTTGCAATGACATATCGCGGTCATCCCAATGCTTAAGGGGCGCGGTAATAAAGACGATATTCGGGTCCCATTGCCCAACCACGGTGTACATAGAATCGATTGTGCCTTTTTCCACATAGGGGAGCAGCATTTCTTCCATCTTCTCGGCTTGTCTATCCATAAAGTTAAGGCCGGCACCGTCAGGCCCGCGGGCAAAAATGCGGATCGTTCCACGGTCTTCACTAGGCAATAATTCATTATCGATATTACCCGACAATATATAGGCGCCGCCGCCAGCTGCTAGACTTAATACACCAACAACCCAACCATATTTAAGCGCTTTTAAGAGCGATGATTGATACAGCGAAAGACACGCGTTACCGAATCGGCCAAAGGTGGCGTTAAAAAAGCTTTTGCCGTTTTCCTTAGGCTTTTTGACTGCAAGACGCGCTGTAAGCGCAGGCACCAGTGAAAGGGCAACGAACGACGAAATGATCACAGCACCGGCTAATACACCGCCAAATTCTCTAAAAAGTTTACCTGCCGTAGATGGCAGAAATGCAATAGGAATAAATACAGATGCAAGTACTGCGGTTGTTGCCACTACAGCAAAAAACACTTCTCGTGTACCAATTACCGCAGCTGCCCTTGCGCCAAGGCCCATGCTGCGACGGCGCTGAATATTCTCTGACACGACAATGGCGTCATCAACAATCATGCCGGTGGCAAGTACAAGCGCTAACAAGGTCAAAATATTAATGGAAAAGCCCATTGCCCAGATTATTGCAAGCGCACCTGCTAATGACACTGGAATGGATAGGGCAGGTACCAGCGTTGCGCGCCACGAGCCAATAAAGACAAGTAACGTAACAATCACTAGTGCAACAGTGAGGCTAAGTGAAATAACCACTTCTTTCACCGAGTCTCGGATAAATTCGGCGTCATCTGCGGTGACAACAATATCCATATCAGTAAAACGTTTGTCTAACTCACTCACCATTTCAAGCACTTCATCAGAGATTTCAATGGTGTTAGAGCTTGCTTGACGAATAACTCCCAGGCCAATAACCGGCATGCCGTCTAATCGCACCATACTGGTTGAATCTGCTGGGCCAAAATATACGCTTGCTACATCGTTAACTCGTATGTCGCCCGATATAACGATATCGCCCACATCTTGGGCTGATACTGATGTCGCGTCAGCTCGAACAATAAGAGCCTGTTCTGATGACTGGATACTGCCGGCGGGTACATCAAACGGAGCTAAAACAAGGGCGTCGGATACGTCTCTCATCGACAGTCCAAAGCTGGTTAATCGCAGTGGGTCCACTGACACCCGGAGCACGCGCTCCCTTTCACCGCGCATATTGACATCAGCAACCCCTGGAATACTTAAAAATAAGGGGGCGACATCGGTATTTACTCGTTCGGTAAGTGTTTCCATATCAAGTGTTTTACTCGATATGGCTAAGCTCACAACAGCTTGAGCGTCGTTGTCAGCGCGAATAATGGCCACTTGTTCAACATCTTCAGGAAGCTGTCGCTGTACGCGGCTTACTGACTCACGGGTTTCGTTCGCGGCGTCCTCTAGGTTAACACCGGGACGGAATTCAACACGAATACGGGCCGAGTTTTCTTCGCTTTGCGCTGAAATATTTTTTACACCACTTACCCGCGCTACTGCACCTTCAAGGCGACTGGTTACTTCTGCGTCTACCGTCTCGGGGGATGCACCGGGGAATGTTGCTGTAACTGTTACTCGCGGCGTATCTACATCGGGAAGTTCGCGAACCTCAAGCCCACTTAATGCTGCAAATCCAGCAATAGCAATAAGCAAATTTAAAACAACAATAAGTACTGGACGTCTTATCGCTAGTGACGGAAGGTCGTTTGCCTGTGAAGAAAGTTGTTTATCACTCACCGGCTGGTCCCCCAGCTATTTCGGTAGTGATAGATTGGCCAGTTCTCAGGCGCTGTACACCCTCAGCAATAAGTGTGTCACCATTAGTAATATCGCCTGACACTAAAATGATGCCACGAAGTCGTTGATGTACACTTACGTCTAATTTTTGTGCTTTACCGTCTACCGCAAGCCAAATGTAAGCACCGGTGGCACCCCATAAGAGGGCTGATTCTGGTACTGCGGCAAATCGGTCGCCCTCAATGGAAAGATTAACTCGAAAACTCATGCCTGGTCTGAATTGATCAGATGAATTGTCCAAAAGAGCTCTTGCTCGTAGTGTTCTGTCAGTTTCATTGATACGGGAATCTACCTGCGCAATCTCTGCTTTCACGCTTTTTTCTTTATCACTCCACGGCTCCAAGGTAACCTGCGGACCATCTAGCAATACTGCCAGCGCTGCTTCAGGGGCCTTAAAGTTAACAAACAACTTGCTACGATTGTCCAGCGTGGTGATCATCGTCTGCTCATTAATACGGTCGCCCACTTCCACGTCGGTAAAGCCAACAACGCCGTCAAAGGGCGCAACAATACGACGGTCTTCTAAATCTGTTTTTGCATCTTCTAACTCGACTTCTGCTAAATCACGCTGTGTCTTGGCAAGGTCAAGTTCATTTACCGGGATTGCCCCTTTTTTGTAACTCGATGCGAGACGTTCGACGGTACGCTGGGCGTCAGCTAGGGTAAGTTCAGCGCGCTTTAATGCAGTTTTTTGTCTGCGGTCGTCAAGGCGAACTAGTACTTTACCTTCCTCGACATTTTGACCGGGCACAAAGTTAATCTCAGTAACCTCGTCGGCTACAGCGGAATACAGAACAATAGACTGCACTGCTTCAGCGCTACCCACTGCCTCAACCTTGCGAGTCTCGTTCATGAACTCGATAGGTTTTGTCACAACCAACTTGGCTTGTCGGTCACCCATATATTGACCGTGTGCGAACGGCATAAACAAAAATAAAGAAAAAAGACCAATCCATGTCTTCATTGTGCGAACCACTGACTTGTTCATTTTGTAACCCATTAGTTATAAGTTTTTTGTCTTTTAATAAGGGCGTGTTGATCTTTGCTGTACATTTTTGCAGCGGTCTGTGAGCTATTTAAACAAGGCGAATGGTTGAAGGTCTAGCGGGCTAAATCGAAACCATTCAACGCAGAGTAAATAGCTCACAGGCGCTGCCCGAAGGGGGCGTTATGGAAGCATTTCACTCTTTGTCACAGCCCTTTGACTTAGCCCACTAGGCCTACAGGACTGTTTCGCGATTAAAATGCTTCCATTTAGCCCAAAACTTGTACAGCAAAAATCAACACGCCCTAGACTTTTGGCTAGTGCAAATTAATACCGTATAGCACCATAGGCGGTTCAGCTAAGCAATTGCAGTTCAGCGTATTCCCTATACAGGGTATCGCTTTTCATCAATGAGGCATGATCCCCAGTGGCCACTATGCTTCCTTTATCCATTACAACAATGCGGTCGGCATGTTGAACAGTTGCTAGTCGATGAGCAATCACAATGCTGGTTTTCCCTTCCATTAAGCGGTTAATCGCCTGTTGAACCATTCGCTCACTCATGGCATCGAGGGCACTGGTTGCCTCATCAAGCAGTAAAATAGGTCGGTCGGCTAAAATAGCCCTAGCAATGGCAATACGTTGCTTTTGTCCACCCGATAATTTTATTCCGCGTTCACCAAGCTGGGTGTCGTATCGGTTATCAAGGGAATCAATAAATTCATGGGCGAAAGCGAGCTTTGCCGCTTTAACCACATCCTCATCAGTGGCCTCGGGCTTTCCATAGCGGATGTTGTCCATCACAGAGCGCGCAAATACCACGGGCTCTTGGGTTACTACCGCTATTTGATCACGTAATTGTGCTAATGGCAGATTATTGATGTTGGTTTCGTTAAATACAACGCTGCCCGATGAAGGCTCATAAAAACGCATAAGAAGCTGAAATAATGTCGTTTTGCCTGCGCCGCTAGGGCCAACCAGCGCCAGTTTTTCTCCAGCGTGGATATTAAGGTTAAGGTCAGTAAATAATGTTTTACTACTTGGGTAGCTAAAACTGACATTGTTGATGTTTATAGCAGGGGATGCGTTTTCCGCTAATGTGACAACCGTTTTTTCATTGTCTGTATTACTTGAAGGGGGCTGAATATCTGATTCAGCTTGGATAAGTTGATAAAGACGCTCGCTGGCGCCCACGCCCCGCTGCACTTCTCCTATAACTTCGCTTATTGTAGCGACGCTGCCACCAGCCATTACCGCATAGAATAAAAAGGCGGATAGTTCACCGACGGACATTTGCCCTTCTAGCACCTGGCGTGCGCCAACCCATGCGATAAAAATAATCGCCGTCATGCTTAAACACATTATGCAGCCAATAAGCAGCGAGCGATAATGTATTCGGTGTTCAGCGGCACCCATGGCGGCCTCTACTCTTGAGGCAAAATGAGAGCGTTCTTTATTTTCTGCCGTGTAAGCCTGCACTGTCATGATTTCATGAAGACTCTCATCTATGTGTGAGCTTAAATCTGCCACTTTGTCTTGACTAATTTTGGCAAACTTCCTGACTTGCGGAGCAAGTACTTTAATCGGCACTAATACCGCAGGTACTGCCACAATAACGCACAGCGTTAATAATGGGCTCGATATACCCATCAGAATCAGAGCACCAATGAATGTAATTACAGAACGCAGAGTCATTGACAGGCTCATACCAACAACGGTCTGGATAACCGTGGTATCACTGGTAAATCGAGAGATAACCTCACCGGTTCTCAATTCGGCAAAAAACGACGGGGGCAATGACAGCAAATGAGAATAAACCTGGTTTCTTATATCTGCGCTTACTCTCTCACCTAGCCACGTCATTAAATAGAAACGAGCATAGGTAGCAATACAGGCTAATAAGGTTATACCGAGTACAATAACGGTTGCTTGATTCAGCGTGTCAGAGGCGTTGTCCACAAACCCGTTGTCGATAGCATATTTGATCCCTTGGCCAAGCATTAGCCAAGCAATAGCGGCCGTGAGCAAGGCGACAATTGCACCCGCTACTCTTTTTTTGTAATGGCTTAAGTGAGAGCCAATCCAATGTAAAACCTGTTTAGTGGACACTTCATCAAGTGGAGTCGTCAAAATAGCCTCTTTTTTAATACTTCGGGGGTCTGTTTAAGGTGCTCTGCAATCACAACACGTGGGGTAGTAGCACTAAGTATACGTGTTAATGGCCCCAGTTGATTTGTACATGCGACTACATTTGCAGTAAATCAGTTGGATGGGAGCCGGTCTCTTGTAGATAAGACACTTTTTGACAAGCAAATTTTTCGTTGCGCCGCTTTTAGATTTATCGGACTTGTTTGCTGTTGTCAGCGTTGTCTCAGGTTTAAATGCATTTTGGATGTAACTCGCGCTAAAACAATCTTGGGTGTGGAAGGTGTTTAGTTTATGCTACAAAAAAAAACAAATAAGGTTGCAGACACTTCTGTGTTAAACCTTTCACTTATGGAGCACCCTGGTGAATTTTATTGAGCCACTATTTCAAAAAGTCCAGCGAATGTGGGTGGGGTTTGTAGAGCTACTTCCGCTACTTGCTATTGCACTCGTGGTTCTCATCATCACATGGCTGATGACTCGAGTTCTCACTGCTGTTTTAAAGCGGTCTTTAAAAAACTCGAAAATCCGCCGTTCATTGCGCGAATTATTCGACAGTCTTATAAAGGTAACGGTATGGACGGTGGGTTTCCTCATTGCTATTACAATTATATTTCCTAGTCTCACCCCAGCGAAGTTACTTACCGTATTAGGGTTGGGCTCTGTAGCAGTAGGCCTTGCGTTTAAAGATATTTTCGAGAATTTTTTTGCGGGAATATTAATTATGCTGCGCAAACCCATGCGTATCGGAGATTTCGTTGAATGCGAGAGCATAAATGGACGAGTAGAAAAAATAACGGTTCGAGAAACCTATCTTCGCAAAACGGATGATCAGCTCATCATCGTTCCCAACAGCTTTCTTTTTAAAAACCCGGTCTATGTGCTCACTGACCTGTCACTTCGTCGCTTTGACCTTGTTGTTGGCGTTGCCTATGGTGAAGATGTCGACATTGCCCGTGAAGTTATTAGTAGCGCATTAGAAGGTCTTGATGACATAAATCAACAGCGAGGTGTTGAAGTTTACGCCCGTGAATTCAATTCATCGTCTCTTGATTTCACCGTTCGCTGGTGGGCAAATTCACGACCCATCGATATGCATAAAAGTAGGGATATCGTTGTAACAGCAGTTAAGAAAGCCTTAGACGAAGCCGGTATTGAAATTCCATTTCCTTATCGCACGCTTACGTTTAAAGAGCCGTTGCCGCTTAGCAACCACAATGATAATGAATCTGTATGATGACAGTAGTTCTTTGAGAGAGGCTTGTGAGAGAAGCTTAAGTGATAAAACAATTTTTATTACTCATTCTATTTAATTGCTCATATTAAAAAGGTGGGTTAACTGACCCTCCTAACCGTAAGGATGCCAAAAGATGACACCAAAAATGAATAGAAAAATAAAAAAGGTGGCTGGCGTAACAATCGCTACAAGTTTTTTGTGCGCAATTAGCTATACCAGTATGGCCGATATCGCAACTGAGAAAAAAATCACGCAGTACATCGACCAATCTCTTGAGCAGTCAAAGACAACGTTAGAAAAGACGGTGAACATTAATAGCGGCACGATGAATTTCGACGGTGTTAAAAAAGTTGGCGCTATTTATCGGTCTGAGTTTGATGCAATGGGCTTTGATACCCAGTGGGTTGATGGCGCTGAGTTTAATCGAGCAGGGCACTTGGTAGCCAGCTACGGCAACACAGGGCCGAAAATATTGATGATTGGTCATTTAGACACGGTGTTTGCAAAAGATGATGCATTTCAGACGTACCGCCCTGTAGACGAGACTCATATTGCCGGCCCTGGTATTACAGATATGAAAGGTGGCGATGTGATAATTATTGCCGCCCTGCAGGCGCTTAAAGCACTCGACCTGCTAGATAAAGTGAGCATAAAGGTAGTGATGACTGGCGATGAAGAAAGTAGTGGTCGTCCACTTTCATTATCCAAAAAAGCACTCATTGATGCCGCTGTTTGGGCAGACATCGCATTGGGCTTTGAAGATGCTGATGGCGATATCAAAACCGCAGTAGTTGCTCGCCGGGGTTCAATAGGGTGGCAGTTGGATGTAGCGGGTAAACCTGCTCACTCTTCTCAAATTTTTACCGACAGCATAGGTTATGGGGCTATTTTTGAAACTGCGCGTATCTTAAATACATTTCGAGAAGAACTAGCCGGTGTTGGCAACATCACCTTCAACCCAGGGTTAATTGCGGGAGGAACCGAAGTTGAGGTTCAGGCCAAAAATTCTATTGTGCAAGGCTTTGGAAAAACAAATGTGGTAGCCAAAGAGGTGACTGTAAAAGGTGGAATTCGCACACTGACCCAAGCTGAGCTCACTAAAGCAAAGCGTGTGATGCAAGATATAGTGTCTAACAATTTAGCACACACGTCGGCAACGCTTACCCTCGCTGAAGGCTATCCACCAATGGCGCCAACCGAACAAAATTACGCCCTTTTAAAAATGTATAGCGACGTGAGTGAGTCGTTAGGCTACGGACCGATTGCGCCAGTAAACCCTCGCAATGCGGGGGCGGCTGATATTTCATTTGCCGCAGACCATGTCGACATGGCTATAGATGGCCTAGGATTGATGGGAGATGGCGGCCACACGAAAGATGAAGTTGCTGACATGGCTACATTTGCTCAAAACATTCACAAGGCAGCTGTGCTCATATATCGATTAAGCGAACAAGGCACCCCAAAACAAGGCACCCCAAAACAAGGCACCCCAAAATAGGTCGTGCATCTTTTTCAAAAGTGAGTGTAGACCTTTAGTGCACCACATTACTTACCGTGTAAGTTTGACCCAAAATTCAAGCGGGCCGCAACACCGGCATTACAGGCCCGCTAAATCCCATTTATCCCGCATTATTACTTGCATTCGAACACCACATCCGTATAATTCGCCAGCCTTCTATCGGGCGCTTACTTTTTGCGCGTGGTAAGAGGGTTTAAGTTAACGGTAACGCTACAACGAGTTCGAGGCATTTTATGGTTACTATTCGTTTACAGCGTGGTGGCGCGAAAAAGCGTCCATTTTATCAACTAGTGGTTGCTGATAGCAGCCGTGCAAGAAACGGTCGTTTCATTGAAAACATCGGTTTCTTCAACCCAACTGCACAAGGTCAAGCGGAACGTCTTCGCATCGATCTTGAACGTGTAGACTACTGGGTTGGCGTAGGCGCGGGCTTATCAGATCGCGTATCTAGCTTGGTAAAAGAAGCGAAAAAATCTGCAGCGTAAGCTGTTTTAACTGGTGAGTATAGATGAGTCTAGCGTCTGACAAAGTGATTGTTGGCAAAATTGGAGCGCCCTACGGCGTTAAAGGTTGGGTCAAAATCAACAGCTATACAGAAAAGCCAGAGGGCATTTTCGAGTACACGCCTTGGTTTCTTGGTGAAGAAAAAGAATGTTCGATTGATCAATGGCGAACGCACGGCAAAAGCCTAGTTGCAAAGATTGAGGGTGTAGAGAACCGAGATGATGCTGAACGCGTCAAAAACTTGGATATTTACATTAACGCTTCGCAACTTCCCGACTTGGGCGACGATGGCATTTACTGGCGAGAGCTCACCGGCATGAAAGTAGTAACTACGCAAGGTTACGATTTAGGTGTGGTGAAAGAGGTATTTAACACAGGTGCTAACGACGTTATTCACGTTAAAGCTAATGTAGGCGATGCCTTTGGTCAAAAAGAAAGACTTGTGCCTTTTGTATTCGACGAAGTCGTACACGAGGTAGATAAGGAAGCGAAGGTCATTAAAGTTGACTGGGACCCGGGGTTCTAAGTGACACCGGAAAAGTGGTTCGGAGTTATCAGCCTTTTTCCAGATATGTTTTCCCCATTTACCCAACAGGGTGTAATAGGTAGAGCAGTTAAATCTGGTAAAATATCGGTTGATACCTTCAACCCCCGTGACTTTACTCATGATCGCCATCGTACAGTAGACGATCGCCCCTACGGAGGCGGACCCGGCATGCTTATGATGGTAAAACCGCTAACTGACGCAATACACGCTGCCAAGAATATTGGTGGTGAAAACAGTAAGGTGATCTACTTATCACCCCAAGGAAAACCCCTTGATCAGGCTGGCGTTAAACGCTTGGCCAGTATCGAACGCACAATTTTAATTTGCGGTCGATACGAAGGAATCGACGAACGCGTAATCGAAAGCCATGTAGATGAAGAAGTCTCCATTGGTGATTATGTGTTAAGCGGTGGAGAACTTCCGGCGATGGTCTTAATGGACGCAGTTGCCCGATTGGTTCCTGGCGTGCTAGGGCATAAAGCCTCAGCAGTAGAAGATTCTTTCACAGACGGTCTTTTGGATTGCCCGCATTATACGCGGCCGGAAGTACTCGAAGGTCAAAAGGTGCCCGAGGTGTTATTAAGTGGTGATCACGAAAAAATTAGGCAGTGGCGACTGATGCAGTCTTTAGGTAGAACTATGCAACGTCGCCCTGATTTGTTAAATCACCTAGCTCTGACTGAGGAGCAGATGCGTTTGCTTGAATTATTCCAAGCGCAGCTGCGGCGAGATGACAGTTAACTAGGACGAGAGGATATGATGAGCAAAGTCAGTCAAGATATCATCAAGAAAATTGAGCAAGCACAGCTTAAATCTGATGTTCCAGGGTTCGGCCCGGGTGACACAGTAGTTGTTAAAGTTCGCGTTACCGAAGGTGACAAAGAGCGTCTTCAGGCTTATGAAGGTGTTGTTATCGCTAAGCGTAACCGTGGTCTGCACTCGTCTTTTACCGTACGTAAGATTTCTAGCGGCGAAGGCGTTGAGCGTGTGTTCCAAACACACAGCCCGCAAATCGCTTCTGTTGAAGTTAAACGTCGCGGTGCGGTTCGTCGTGCTAAGCTTTATTATCTACGTGAGCGTTCAGGTAAATCTGCACGTATCAAAGAGAAGCTTAACTAAGATTATTAATTCTTGCGTTATTGTTAACTTCGAAAAAACCCGCCTTGTGCGGGTTTTTTTGTGGCCATTAAAAATTAAGATGTGAGTTTTAGGTTTGACAAGCAGGTAGTCGGGTTATAGCTTCAATATAGGGTTAGTTAATTTTTGAAGCACTGAACCATTGTTTAATTTATCAATAGATAGTCTGTATCACTGTTTCGCGAAACATTGCGTGGTCACTCGGTTAGGTAAAAGAAGGCACAAAGCGTGTTTAGCCATGTTGTTGCTGTTCGCTAATACCTCCCTTTTTGGTGAAACCTACGACATATCCCCAAGCGTTGTCATTGCCTACACCTATCATCTAAAACCTCCTAACATCATCGACGAAAAGATGAAGTCAGGTTTGTATTTTGATTTACTCTCATTGATAAGTGATGATGAAATCGAATACAGACTCGCCTACATGCCCAGAAAAAGAATAAATAAACTGCTTGAGCGGGGTAATCTAGAGGGCGTTATTATAGGCGTGAGTCCTCATTGGTTCTCAGACAGTCGGCAAAGTAAATATCTATGGACGTCCGCGTTTATAGAAGACAGAGACGAAATTATATCCCACATTGATACGTCGTTTGAGTTTCGTATCGATACGCTAAGTGATAAAACCATGGCTGGTGTGAGAGGTTTATTTTATGTTGGGCTTAACAAAGCAGTGGTTAGTGGACGATTGGAGCGATTTGATACTGAGTCTGCAGAGCAAATAATCGATATGGTCTATCACCAAAGAGTCGATTTTGGTGTAGTCAGTAGAAGCACTTTAGAATATCTACATGAAAAAACAAAATATATAGATTCGCTTCATATTTCAACGATCCCTCATGAGAGCTATTTAAGACACGTACTAGTACCAAAACACTTAAGCCCCGTTGCAGCGCATGTAAATAAAAGGCTAGGCAGTCAACTGAAAACCGAGGCATAGCAAAAAATGATGAGTCAGTATTCGTTGAACAAAAGAGAGTCGTTGAGCATAAATGAATAAACGACAATGACTGAAAAGTCACTCATCTTAAAGACCAACACCACCCAAGCGCGGTGGGGAAAAGCTACAGCACTTTTCTCCACCCACTCTTATTTATTTTGTCATAAGTGATAGCGATTCAATGAGTGGTTTGTTTTCTGTGTCTATGGTATTGACAATATGTTTGTGCAACCGTTTTTTGTGTTCACCGAAAATACCACGCTTTTTATCAAATGTTTTTGCGTATTCCACTGCCCCAAGCATCAACGCCTCTTGGCTGTCAAAGGCCTTCTCTATAACATGGTCTTGCTCGAGCTCTAGACCAGACACTCGTCGACCCGACAGTTTCATCTCATTAAAACGGTAATAAGGCATGGCCTTTTTTACAAACTCAATCATGCCGGGTAAAAAGGGGATAGACAAATCGACTTCAGGAAAACAAAAGAACCCTTTGTCTGAACGCATAAAGCGAAAGTCACATGCACAGGCAAGAATGGCTCCGTTGCCAAAAGCATGACCGTTTATGGCTGCGATCACCGGAAGGGGCAACAACAGTAAGGTTTTAAATACGTCATCCATACTATGCATAAACGCTTTAATTTCATCAAACTGCTGCGCCTTCATTGCAGGCATTAACCAATCGGTATCTATACCTAAACTAAAGCATTTTTCATCATTTGATGTGATGACTAGTGCTTTACACGAGGTGTTCTCGATAACGCGCTGTAAGCTTTTTAACATGTCCTGAGCATAGGCGGGGTTGTGTCGGTTCTCACCATTTTGCATCAATAGTATGGCCACATCACCATCATACGTTAACGCTATATTTTCCATTCGTAGTTTCTTTTAATTAATTGTTTACCGTATTCTTCTATAAATATAAGCAAATGAGAAATTCAACGTAATGATATTTATTGATACTTGTAAACCACTGCAGTCTTATTGCAAATTTGCACTACGGGACACTGAGCAACCACCACGCATAAGAGCGGGCTTGCGTTACGAACTCATTTTGTGGGCTTATGTTACTAACTCACCTTTCTAGCACGAATTACTAGCAATACGGCTGCTGGTCTATGGTTGGAGCCAATGAAATCGATGGGTCCCAAATGCGCTGCCAAATAGACTGCATGTCGCTTAATTCTGGCCGTTTACTAAACTTTTCAAATGAACCCACCTCAACACCTGAATCCGTTTGTTTGGCGACCTTAAAGTTAAACGCATAAGCACATTCTACGCCCATTCTTAAGTCTGAAAGAATGATGTCATCATCTTGTAATCGCACAGAATATAGCCCCTTGGTAAACCACTGTAAGCGTTTTATGCCCCATTCGGATTTAACGGGAATAAGTAATTTAGGGGAGGTAGGGTAGGTGTAAACACTGACATCCTCTACCGCATCAAAAACAGAGGTATAAATTTCATAGTATTCGTTTTCGACCACCATCACGCTGCGCCACAATAACGTTGTGAAAGGCGCAGGTGTACTCATGTAGTGCTGTGACTGAATACCTTGTTTGGCTAACACCGATTCAACGTTGTTATCAATAATACCTTTGCCAATAAGTGACCAACCTAAATAGATGCAACTTACAAGTAAACCGAATGCATTGGCTCGCGCTTTTGTTATGTATTGAATATTGGGCAATAACACCATAATTAAGCCAACGAGCAATGGAATAGTGACAAATGGGTCGATGATAAAAATATTCGATATGGCAAAAGGATATTCGGTTATGGGCCATAACAACTGAGTGCCATAAACCGTAAAGCTATCTAAAACTGCATGGGTAGACAAACACAAAAATACCAACCAAAACCACCGGTGTTTGAATCTCGATGTGTCATTGTGAATGCGTATAAGTAACCACGCAATTATAGGGCTGATAAGCAAGTGGACTAACAGCGAGTGGCTAAATCCGCGGTGGTAGGTAAATGCCTCAACAGCACCCTCGTAGGGTAAAAAAACATCTAAGTCCGGAAGGGTGCCAAGTATTGCGCCCCATAAAGCGGCCTTTCTACCCACTTTGTTTCCAAGTACCGCATAACCAACTGCGCCACCTAATGCCGCCTGTGTGAGAGAGTCCATATAGCCCACTTAATTTCTAATTTTATACTCATACGACATGAGTCCCCCATCAGGCCAATTTTCTTGTAAAACAGCCCGGCGTTCCTAAGCAAGCATCACAGTTGGTCATTTTATGCTCGTTGTGGGAAATAAAACCCCAGTTTGACCCTTCATTCACATCCCATCTAACCTAGATCAAAGTATTATGCGTTATTGCTTGCTTCCTTAGTGGTTAATTGTTAAAAAGTCAACGACGTTAAAGAAATATAGAAAAAGCTGGTTGTACAATAAGGTTTACATGCAGGTTGCATACTCTTTTGGCGTTTAATAATTTTTTTCATTTTTTAGTTAAGAGAGCTTTCCATGATAAAGGACACTGTTAATAATGTTCACGTAAGTGCAGAAGATGTGCTTATTACTCCCGATGCGTTAAGTGCTGAACTGCCTGTTTCAGACGAAGCGTTAGCGGCTATCTCAGATTCACGCCAAATTATTTCAGATATTATCCATCGACGTGATCACCGTATGCTTGTGGTATGCGGTCCTTGCTCAATCCATGATGTTGAAGCGGCTAAAGAGTATGCGTTGAAGCTAAAAGAGCTTCACGAATCATGCAAAGACACGCTATTTATCGTGATGCGGGTTTATTTTGAAAAACCGCGTACTACGACAGGCTGGAAAGGTTTAATTAATGACCCACATATCGATGGCACGTTCGATATTGAAACTGGCTTACGCAAAGCCCGAGAGCTTCTTATTTGGTTAGCAGAATTAGAGCTTCCGGTTGCAACGGAAGCACTCGATCCTATCAGCCCTCAGTACCTTGCTGAGCTATTTAGCTGGTCAGCCATTGGTGCACGTACCTCAGAGTCGCAAACTCACCGTGAAATGGCGAGTGGCTTATCCATGCCGGTGGGCTTTAAAAACGGTACAGACGGCGGATTAGGCATAGCTATTAATGCACTTAAATCAGCTGCATCTGGGCATCGTTTCATGGGTATAAATAAGCAAGGCCAAGTAAGTATCATTGGCACTAGCGGAAACCCGGATGGTCATATTATTCTTCGCGGCGGTAAGCAGCCTAATTACGATTCTGTTTGCATTTCTGAGTGTGAACTTGAGATGCAAGATGCGAATCTTACGGCGGGCTTAGTGGTTGATTGCAGCCACGCTAACTCTTCAAAAGATTACCGTCGTCAGCCTTTAGTGGCGCAAAATGTGGTCAATCAAATTTTGGAAGGTAATCAATCTATTATCGGCATTATGCTCGAGAGTCACTTAAAGCCTGGCAATCAAAAAGCAGAAGGTAAGAAGTACGAGGAGTTAGACTATGGTGTTTCAATTACCGATGGCTGTATTGATTGGGAAAGCACTGAAAACCTCATATCTCAAACCAGAGATAAATTGATAACTGTGCTACCCTTACGTCAAAATAAGCGCACAGTAGCATAACGAATTACTAGGGCGTGTTGATCTTTGCTGTACATTTTTGCAGCGGTCTGTGAGCTATTTAGACAAGGCGAATGGTTGAAGGTCTAGCGGGCTA